>Ga0209581_1001083_pt1 | contig 36229 bp, 21 predicted proteins | sample Coa_R2_FD_187160 | JGI IMG/M metagenome (GOLD analysis project Ga0209581, IMG submission 187160) | Surface soil microbial communities from Centralia Pennsylvania, which are recovering from an underground coalmine fire - Coalmine... | ecosystem: Environmental > Terrestrial > Soil > Unclassified ...
CTGCTGAACGTGTCGCTGAGCATATCCAGCGTATGTCCATACGTGTAGTTCGCATTGAAGGTCAGACCCGTCTTTGACAGATTCCTTAGGCTGATACGGCCAACCACCGCGTTGTAATGGGATTTGCCCAAGTCGCTGCGGAAGTTGATGCTCGAATACTGCGTGGTGCGCAACCGGGACAATGGTGCTGTATCCCCAAGATAAACGTTGCCAGCGCCCGGGCGGTTGATATTCGCGATGTCATACAGTTTCTCGCCGAAGGAGCCGGAATAGTCTACTCCGACGACGAAGTTGCGCCCGAACTGATGTTCGATGGTCAAACTATAGAGATGCGCATAGGAGGTTCGGATGTTGGGGTTGACCGCGCGCAGGCTGACGCGAGGCAGTGCCTTAGTCGTCCCGGAACCACCCAGAGGGCCAGCTGGGTCCGTGGTGACGGGAAGGCCGCCCGAAGGAACGTCCACGCCGTCCTGCAGGTTGATTACCGCGTAGTTTGGCGGGTTCTGAATCACGTTGAAGGTGACGTTCCCGAAGTTCCGCTCATAGGCGATGCTGTAGCCACCGCGCAGCACCGTCTTCGCGTTGCCAAACATATCCCACGCAAAGCCCAGTTTCGGAGCAAAGTTGTTCCAGTCCTTGGCCCAGAGACCGCCGATGGGGCTTGTCGAGGTCAACGTGACGGCGCCGTTTCGGATCTGGTCGAAGATGGTTCCACCACCTCCAAGATAGAAGTTGGAATCCAGTTGGGGATTCTTGTTGTGCTGGACTCCAAAGTATTCCCAGCGTACGCCCAGGTTTAGCGTCAACCTGTTTGTCGCCTTCCAGGAGTCCATTCCGTAAAACGCAAATTCATGATAGCGGTTGCTGCGAGCAAACACGGGCTGTCCGACAGGAGTGGTCACTTGGCACTCCGGGGTAACCGTCGCTCCGCACGGGTACTTGCCCTGGGGATCAATGGCAGCGGTGAATGTGCCCAACACACCGTTCAGAAAGCGATTCACGGATGCGTTGCTAACGCTGCCGCCACCCGGAATGGAGAACGCCGCCACCGGGGTCTCGTAGGCTCCAAATGTGCGGTTGTCTCGCTGATAGTCATAGGACCCGCCAAATCGGAACGTGTGCTTGCCCCTCAAATAGCTGAGGTCCTCATAGGCCTGAACGAAGTTCTGGGGGCCCCCGAACGGGATGCCGTTGCCAGGAGTCAACGGCAGATACCCCGGCAGCATCACATCGATTCCGTTAAACGTCGATGTGGTGGCCGAGTTAAAGTAAAGACCCGGAGAGATTGGCGCAGACCCTAGCGGCTGAAAGTCATTCAACCGGTTGAAGACAAGTTTCGATTGACTAGTGAAGCGGCTGTTAAAAGAATGAGTCACAGAAAGCAAAGCATTGTTCTGCGTCACCTCTTCGCCGGTGTCGTACCCGTCGTAAGCGCTATTGGAAACCGTGCCGACAAACAGGGACTGCTTGTTTAAGGCATAGCGCACGTAAATCTGAGTCTTGTCGCTGACGTTCCAGTCCACGCGGCCAACGACCAACTCCTGATTCTGCGGGGACCCCGCACCGCTATCCGAGGGAACGCTATAGGAAATGCGGTCCAAGAAAGGCGTGCTCGGAGGCAACGACGCGCAGGGGTCGGTTGAACAACGGCCGGCATTGATAAGATCCTGAACAGTAATTACATCGCCAAGCGGACGTGCATTGGCCCGCAACTTACCAAACTTCGAAAAGTAGTCTTGCGTCGCCGGGGCAGCCTGTGCCACGAACGCGGGGTCAACCACGTAGACCGTGGTGTTCGAGGAGCTACGGATGCGGTTCCATTCCGCATTGCCGAAGAAAAAGAGCTTGTTCTTCTTAATAGGACCGCCGAGCGAACCTCCAAACTGGTTGCGCGTGTAAGCAGCTTTGGGATTTCCGTTGGCGTTGTCGAAGAACGAATTCGAGGAGAGAGCGGACACCCGGTTGTATTCATACGCGGACCCGTGGAACGTGTTGCTTCCGCTCTTCGTGGCCAGGTTGACGACGCCCGCGGAGGCGCGCCCATATTCCGCTGTGAAGTTGTTGGTCAGGACGCTGTATTCCGCAACGGAATCCAGGGGAATCGTCTGCCCAACCGTGGCGGTGAATTCGTCGTTGTTGGCCGCGCCATCGAGAAGGATATTGGTTCCGGCAGAGCGCAAGCCGTTGAACGAAACGCCGACGCCGCGTCCGCTGGGATCAGCGTCCGAAGCAGTGCCGACGTTCGCCGCGAAAGTGTACGGATTGCGGTTCAGCGTCGGGAGCTGATTAACGAGTTGTGCGTCAACGACTGTCCCGATGGTAGCAGTCTCGGTGTTCACTTGAACGCCGCCCTCGCCGGACACCTCAACGACGGTAGAGGTCGCTCCCACCGTCAATTGAAAATTCAGCTCGATGCGCGAGCCGACGGTTACCTGGGTGCGAGCTTCTTTCTTTGCCAGGTTGGCTGCTTCAACGGAAACGGAATAGATTCCGGGAAGCAGGTTGGATGCGTTGTAAAAACCGTAGTTGTCCGTTTCGAGAACGCGCTGCGCACCGGTAGCCGTGTTAGTTACCGTTACTTTTGCCTTCGGGACAACCCCGCCGCTCTGGTCGGTGACGGTACCGCTGATTGTGCCGGTCTCCGCTTGACCGAATGTCGCGACAGCAAATACCCCGGCGACCATAAGCAGGATGAGACTGATAGGCATTAAGACCTTCAAATGTTTCACTATTGCCTCCATAGGAGCAAGCTGAGCCAGAGAAATACCACAAATGCATGCTGGAGCCGTTGTTGCAATTTATAAACCATAATATATACAGAACGAATTTCGGAGTATCACTCCATAACTTCTTGCTTTTTGTATAAGTTATGAAGACTTTAATCGTATTCCGTCAGCAAGGCTTGGTAAAAAATCTTCCACTGGAAGTATTTAATATGAAATTTGGAATTAGACCCAAACTGCGTCGGGTATCTCTCTTAGGAACCTGCTAATGGAATCATACTAACATCTGAAATGCGTCATACTAACATCTGAAATGCGTGTGTACTTTGGTCTAAAGACTGTTTTACGCCGGCGTTTGGGACACCGTATGAAAAAAAACAGCAGTTGTCCGGCGACCGCACGGGATTCTTGCATCTAACAAACGGAGTAAGCGACACGAGGCTTCCCGGCCCGTCCAAGCCCGGCTATACATGCAGAGTGGAGGATCTATGCGAGTGAAGTGGTTCCCCGCACTTTTTCTCGGAGCAGTGTTGGCCGCTGCGCCCGGCTGCAAATTCGGCAAGCCCAACGACGCAGCCATTACCACCGATATCAAAGCGAAGATGTTCTCGGAGCCTGCGCTCAAGTCCGCCAGTGTGGATGTCGCGACCAAGGACGGCGTGGTGACCCTGACCGGTCAGGTTCCCGATGATTCCGCGCGGCTCGCGGCCTACAAGATCGCGAGCGAGGAGAAGGGCGTCACCCGAGTGAACGACCAGATGACCGTGCAGGCCGCGCAGACCGCTGCTGAAGCCCAGCCCGCGGAGCAGCAGCCGGCTCCCGCGCCCGCTGCCGAACCTCGGCGCGAGCGCTCGCGGCGCAAAGTTCTGTCGAGAGATACAGCGCCGCCGCCTGCGGAGTCCGCAAGCAACGCGCCCAGTGCGCCCGAAACTCCCGCCTCCGTGAGCGCGCCGGAACCTGCTCCCGCTCCGGCGACTCCACCGCCGCCTCAACCGCGCACCGTCGCCATCCCCGCGAACACCATCGTCACCGTGCGTACGATTGACAGCATCGATTCCGCGACCAACACCGCGGGCCAGGTGTTCAAGGCTTCGCTGGACGCGCCGATTGTCGCGGAGGACCGCGTGGTGATTCCGCGAGGCGCGGATGCGTACATCAAGCTCGTCAATGCGAGTTCCGCAGGACGATTGGCGGGACGCAGCGAACTCGCGCTCGAGCTGAGCAGCATCGTCTATCAAGGAAAGACCTACAACGTCGTCTCGAGCGATGTGAAACAATCCGGCGCGTCGCGCGGCAAGAACAGCGCCGCAAAAATCGGCGGGGGCGCGGTGCTCGGCGCGCTGATCGGCGGATTGGCCGGCGGCGGCAAGGGCGCGGCGATTGGCGCGGCCGTCGGCGGTGGCGCCGGCACAGGAGTTCAGGTGCTCACCAGGGGCCAGCAAGTGAAGATCCCTTCGGAAACGCGCCTGGACTTCACGCTGCAGCAGCCGTTTGACGTGACCTACTTCCCGGGCAGGACTTCGCGCCACAGTTCGAGCATGGATCAACCGTAATCGGCGAAGAAAATCCGGCTGAATCGCGGGGGCAGGCTTCGGCTTGCCCCTTCGCTTTCGATCCCGGCTTTTGCTTGACAGAAAGGCTTGCGCCGGATAAACCTCTTCCCGCCATGACCATGAAAAAGTCTTCGCTCTCAGGGAGTTCCACAAGCCGCCGCGGATTCCTGCAAGCCGGGGCGCTGGCAGGCGCCGCAACTCTGGCCTCTCCCGCCAAGCTCGTGGCCGAGCGGCAGGAAGGCGCGCTGCCCTCCGCGTTTTCCGGGCTCAAGCCGCTGGGTTCGCGCATCCGGCCGATCGCGACGGAGGAATATCTTGCGCGGCACACGCGCGCGCAAAAACTGATGGCGGAAGCCGGCCCGAAATTCGACGCCATCTTCGTGGCGCCGACCACGTCGCTTTACTATTTCACGGGCATCCATTGGTGGCCAAGCGAGCGTTTGCTCGGCTTCTTCCTGCCGCGCAGCGGCCAAGCCTTCTTCGTTTGTCCCGCGTTCGAGGAAGGGCGATTGCGCGAGCAACTGCGCTTCCCTGCCGAGGTGCGCGTCTGGCAGGAGGACCAGAGCCCGACCAAGCTGGCCGCAACGATGCTCGCGGATCGCGGGTTGCGCACCGGCCGCATCGGGGTCGAGGAGTTTGCGCCGTTCACCTTCTTCGACCATCTGCGGGAGGCCGCCAGCGGCTGCGAATTTGCTTCGGCGGATCCCGTCACGATCGGCTGCCGCGGCGTGAAATCCGCGCACGAACTGGAACTGATGCGCCTGGCTTGCGAAGCGACCTTCGACGTGTTTCGAGCCGTCTTTGCGTCGCTCAAGGAGGGCATGACGCAAAAAGACATCGCGGGCCTGGTCGAAGGCGGCTTCTCGAAGATGGGATTGCGCGGCGACGCGCTGGTTTTGCTGGGCGCTTCGGCGGCGCTGCCCCACGGCTCGATCAAGCCGCAAGCGCTAAAGGAAGGCGACGTGGTGCTGATTGACGGCGGCTGCAAGATTGAAGGCTACAGCTCCGACGTGACGCGCACGGGCGTCTTCGGCAAGCCCTCGGAAAAGGTGCGGCGCGTGTATGAAATCGTGCGCAAAGCGCAGGACACAACTTTGGATGCCGCGCGCAAAGGCCGGCTCTCCGGTTCGGTGGACGACGCGGCGCGCGCGGTCATCACCGGCGCGGGATTCGGGCCGGATTACAAGTATTTCACGCATCGCGTGGGACATGGAATCGGCCTCGACGGGCACGAGCATCCGTATCTCGTTCGCGGCAGCGCGACGGCGCTCGAGCCGGGCATGACCTTCTCAAATGAGCCGGGAATCTACATTCCCGGAGAATTCGGGCTGCGCTGCGAGGACGACATGGTGATTACGGCCGATGGGCCGGCGCAATTGCTGACGCCCGGCTTCCAAGTTTCCCTCGAAAAGCCGCTGGGCTAAATTCCATCGCGGCGCTTTGTCAGCCTCGCAAGACCTCTTCGCAAAATTCAATGATGCGCGCTTCGGCCCAAAAGCGTTCGTGGCCTTCATGCCGCGAGATGAAGGCGCAGTGCCCGCCGTGCCGCGGCGCGACGAAGCGGATCGCGGGATTTTGCCCCGGGTTCGCGGCTTTCAGCGCTTCATAAGGAACGAACGGGTCATCCTGCGCGGTGAGGATCATCACTGGCACGCGAATTTCTGCGACCACCCGCTTCGCACCGGCCGCTTCGTAATATTCCTGCGCATTGCGATAGCCGAAGTGCGGAGCAGTGATGGCATCGTCGAATTCGCGCACGGTGCGAACCGGCCCGAAACCGTTTCTGGAGTAGCGCTCGGGGAAAAGCGCGGCTTTTTTCGCGTAGCGGGACATCAGCCCCGCGACAAAGTGGCGCTGGTAGAAGTAATTTTCCGCGCGCTCGAGCGCGTCGGCGCAGGCGGCCAAATCGAGCGCGGGGCAAACCGCGCAGACTCCGCGAAGCTGCGGCGGAACGGCGGCTCCGAATTCGCCGGCCATCTTCGTGACGAGGTTGCCGCCCATCGAATAGCCCGCGAAGAAAATCCGCTCGAAGCCGTCCCGGTAGGCAAGCTCTTCGAAGACCGCGCGGTAGTCGCCGCTCATGCCAGAGTTGTAGAGCGTGGGCGTCAGCCGCTCGGTGCCGCCGCAATTGCGCTGATTGAGCCGCACGACGTGAAAGCCGCGCCGCAGGGCCTTCTCCGCGATGCCGCGCATGTAATTGGAGTTGCTGGAGCCTTCGAGGCCGTGAACGAGAACCAGAACCGGCGCGTCAAGCCTTCTGCCCGCCGAGGCGGGCAGGCTCGGCTGCCAGTGGCAATGGCCGAGGATTTTCGAGTCGGCATCAACGGCGAAGAGCCGCTCCTCGGCAGGGGGCAACTGGAAACGGCGGCGGGCGAAGGCGCCAGTGATGGTCATGGCATGGCGGTTCTTAAGGAGCGGATGCGGCTCAAAATTTGAGGTCACCTGGGCCATGGAATCACTTTAAAGCACGGGAATACCGCAAACAAGGATGGGAAGGCGCCTCTTTAATGCGTCGAACGAAGCCTAAGGCAAGGTACTGCAAGCGATAGAGGGGCGTGAACTTGCCGGGAGAATAAGGACGAGCACTGTTGCGGAGGAGGCTTGCGCAGTCCAGACGCAGCGCGATTCGTGGTGCGAGCGGGGACTCAGATCCTCTGCTCGCACCACAATCGTTTGTGGACCACATCTTGTCGCAGACGATTCGGAATCGAACGCGAGCGCTCCTCAGAGAGATTTTAGGAATTCCACCAGATCGTGTTTCTCCTGATCGCTTAGGTGCAGGCTAAAAGTGATGTCGTAATGGTCCACGACGGAATTGAGCGTGGGGAAGCGGCCATCGTGATAGAACCCGCCCCGGGTGTGGGTCCAGAGGCCCCGCAAGGGAGACGTGCGATAGCGGCCATCCGGCGCCCGGTCGGCTTGGAAGTCATCAATACCAATTTCGGCGCCGGTGTGCATGTTCCAGCCAGGCTCCGTGTACAACGGGGGAACATGGCAGCGAGCGCATTGCGCCGGTCCGTTGAAGATTTCCTTGCCGCGTTCGGCGGCGTCATGGTCGTAGGAGGAGGGAGGCGGAGCGGGAGCAGCAAGCGCCAATTGATAGAACTGGAGATCCGCCAGCTTGTCCGTAATTTGGTCGGAACCGGTGCGCACGTCGTTGAAGCCGTTTGCGGCAGCCACGGGGAATTTCGTGGCGTCCTTGAGCCGCGGGTCGAAGAACGTGCCGTCGCCGTGCATGAGGAGATTCGCCACAAACGCGTTCCAGTAAGGAACGGATCCCCAGCCAGTCCAGGTATGCAGGTTCACTCCAGCCAGTCCGAAAGCAGGCGGGATCAGAACGGCAGCAGACTTGCCGTCGGGCCGAAACGCTTTTCCGTCCATGAAGAGGCTGGCGTCAAACTTGCCGGGCCCCCAACTGAGAAGCACGGTCCTCACGGTATTTTCCGGAACTCCGAGTTCCTGGGAAACGCTGCTGAGATCCGGCGAGAGATTGACGATCGCGCCGACATTCAAATCGCGATTCGCCCAACCGTCCAGGCGATGGCCGATCCCTGGCGCCAGCGAGTCGTCCACGGTGGAATGGCAAAGAGCGCACTGAATTCCCAGCGAAGTCAACTGGCCGCTTTCATTGAAGAAACCCTTGACGCCGAGGACCGCGTTGAGACGAAGCAAAGCCACGGTTGTCTGCGGATCGTCGAGATTGACGCGGCCCGCCTTAAGAGCCGCGAGCACCTGGGGAGGCAGCGCATCCTGATCGACCTTCAGCCCGACGGCAAGAGCCACGCGAGGACTCACGCCCGCGCCGACGCCTCCCAGCTTTGCGCCTTCGATGGCACGGTGCAACTGCAGGGTATTGCCCCAAAACTTCTCGTCGCCGAAGGTTGCGTAACGGAAGATATGACGCCCGTGCTCGACCATCAGGTGCGCATGAGCGTCGGTCACGCGATCGGCGGAGTCATTGTCCGATTCGGAAGCGAACGCCGAATGGACGCCGCGAACGGAACCGAGAACCATGAATGCAAGGCAGAGAGCAATGGCAAACGGAAACAGGAATCTGCGAGTCATGGAAATTCACCTCACCCCGCTGGGAATGAGGGAACAGCGCAGGGGACGTTACGCGAAAAATTTCAATTTATTTTGGCGAAAGTTGTAACCGAAGAAGGGGATGAGCACTCTTTGAGGAAATTTACGAGCGGCGAGCGGACACGATTCGGAGACGCCTTTCTGAAAGCTGTCGTGACTTTTTTGACGATTGCGTGACAAATTCACGCCGCTAACCAACGGTGCGGCATTACATAGCGCTAAGACACAACGATGTTCGCGCGGTTTACCTGCCAGGGAAGCGGGAGTAGAATGAGTTTCGAAGTCAGTCCTCACGGAAAGACAGCGAAGATTTCTTACGAACCGGACGACCGAATCTCTTTCCATCTGCGCTGATTCCCTTCTCGGAGAACATCATGGCCACCGCAACGATTACAAAAACGGCAGCGAAGGGCGGAAGCTTTCTGCTCGAATCCCCCGCGCCGCAGGACGTGTTCACGCCCGCCGATCTCAGCGACGACCAAAAACTGATCGGACAAACTGCGGAAGAGTTCGTGATTAAAGAAGTTCTGCCGCTGGTGAAGGACCTGGAGAACAAGAAACCGGGATTGATGGCGGAACTGGTTCGGAAGGGCGGAGAGCTGGGAATCATGGGCGGGGGAGTGCCCGAGCAGTACGGAGGAGCGGGACTCGACAAGATCGCGACGACGGTGCTGACGGAAAAGATTTCGATTTACGGCGGGTTCGCCGTGACGCACGGAGCGCACGCGGGAATCGGGACGCTGCCGATCGTTTATTTTGGGACGGAGGAGCAAAAGAAAAAATATCTGCCGAGGCTGGCGACCGGCGAATTGATCGGCGCGTATTGCCTGAGCGAACCGCAAGCGGGCTCGGACGCGCAGAATTCGCTGACGCGGGCGGAACTGAATCCGGAGGGAACGCACTACATCGTGAACGGGCAGAAGATGTGGATCACAAACGGCGGGTTTGCGGACCTCTACATCGTCTTCGCGAAAATCGGCGGAGAGAAGTTCACGGCGTTCATCGTGGAGAGGAATTTTCCCGGATGCAAGCCGGGGAACGAAGAGCACAAGATGGGGATTCACGGCAGCTCGACGACGCCGGTGTTCCTCGAAAACTGCAAAGTGCCGAAAGAAAACGTGCTGCATGAGATCGGGCGGGGCCACATCGTGGCGTTCAACATCCTGAACGCGGGGCGTTTCACGCTGGGAGCATCGTGCGTGGGAGGATCGAAGCACGTGCTGATGACCGCTGCGAAGTACACGAAGGAGCGGAAAGCGTTCGGGAAACAGATCGGCGAATTCGGCATGATGAAGGAAAAGCTGGCGGAGATGGCCATTCAAATCTTCGCGGTGGAATCGATGGTGTATCGCAGCGCGGGAACCATCGAGGCGGCGATGTCCGCAGCGACGGGCGACAAGACGGCGCACTCGATGAAGGTGCTCGAAGAGTACGCGATCGAAAGCTCGATCGCGAAGGTGTACGGCAGCGAGATGCTGGACTTCGTGGTGGACGAAGCGGTGCAGATTTTCGGGGGCTACGGCTTCCACGAAGACTATCCGGTGTGCCGCGCCTACCGCGATTCGCGCATCAACCGGATTTTCGAAGGGACGAACGAAATCAACCGGATGCTGATCATCCAGATGCTGATGAAGCGCGCGATGGCCGGGCAGCTGCCGCTGATTCCGGCGGCGATGAAGCTGGCGGACGAGATTCTGGCCGGCCCGTCGTTCGAGGAAACGCTCGAGGGAGTGCTGGCGGAAGAAGCGCGCGTGGTGGCCAACTGCAAGAAGATTTTCCTGCAAGCCGCGGGCGGGGCGGTGCAGAAATTCCGCGAAAAGCTGGCGGAGGAGCAGGAGTTGATCGGCGCGCTGGCGAACATCGTGATGGAGATCTACGCGATGGAGTCGAGCCTGCTGCGCGCGCAGAAGGCCGCCGCGACCAGGGGCGAAGCGGCCGCTTCCGTGATGATTGACGCGGCGCGCGTGTTTATCGCGGACGCAGCGGAGCGCATCGAGCACGATGCGCGTCGCGCCCTCTCCGCGGTGCACGAAGGGGACATGCTCACCACGCAGATGGCGGTACTGAAGCGTTTCGGGAAGCGCGCGCCGGTGGATACGATCGCGCTGCGGCGGCGCGTCGCAGCGGCCGTGCAGGCGCAGGACCGGTATCCGTTCGAAGGAAGATAAGAAGAAGTGACGAGTGACGAGCCGTTCCGGGCCGGCGGAAGATCCGCGAATTGATTCTGAGTTAATCGCTTAGTGCGATGGTTCTGTGCTCGGCGGCGGAACGGCGGGCGGCGTCGAGAATCTCCGTAACGATCACGTTGGTTTCGAGTGAAGAAAGACCTTCGGGCTTGAGGCCGTCGAGAACAACTGCACGCAAATAAGAAATCGGATCGTCGAAGGGCGGCGGAATGGGAGGAGCGGCGAGTTGCTGTTCCTGCTCCTGGGCGGCGCGGCGAACGCGAATCTCGTCGCGACGCACGGTGACGACGTATCCGGTGCGGCCGTACACTTCCATGTCCTTGCGGTCAAACGGCCAGTTCCAGGAAGCCTGCAAGATGGCCTGCGCTTTGGGATAGGTCAGAATGATGGTCGCTTCGTCGTCCACGCGAGGATAGATGTCCGGCTTGATTTGCTGCGTGATGGCGGTGACGGCGAGCGGGCGGCGGCCGTCCATGAGCCAGGTCATCAGGTCCGCGCCGTAACAGCCGAAATCGAACAGGGCTCCGCCGCCATCGAGTCTTGGATCCGTGAGCCACGCGAGGAATTCCGGGCCGACGCCGATCTCCTTGGGGCCGCTGTGGCCGTCGTGCACGACCACCTTGCGAATTTCGCCAAGCGCACCTTGGTGAACGAGTTCATAGGCAGCGCGGTTGCTGCGATACCAGGTGGTTTCGTAATTGACTAGCACGGGAATGCGGGCTTCGCTTGCGAATTTCTGGATGGCGCGGGCGTCCTCGTTGCTGACCGCGAGAGGCTTTTCCATCATGACGGCGACGTGATGACGAGCGGCGATTTCGATGACTTTGCGATGATCGAACGTGCTGGTGTAGGCGAGAACGGCTTGCGGGTGGGTCTCCGCGAGCAAATTGTCGAGGTCCGAATCGTAGAGGGAGGCGTCGAGGCCGAATTCCCTGGCGTAGCGTTCGAAGAGGCTGCGGTCCGGCTCGGCGATGCCGATGACCTGCAGATTGGGGCTGTGGAGATACTGGCGGAAAAAGCCTTCGGCGTGGCCGTGAACAAGTCCGGCGATCACGACGCGGAGAGGCGCCGGATTCTGTTGCGCGACAAGAACCGGCACACCGGCGAACAGGGTCGCGAGCACGAGTAGCCGGCAGCAAGCGGGTACGCGCGGCATGAGGGTACTCCTGGACATGTATCGGGAAAATATTAACACTGTGGCGCCGACAGGCAGCGAGAAGAACCGCGGCGCCCAGTTAAAGAGATGCAACCGTAGCGGAAATTGGGGTACTGTACAGGGCGCGTTCGTCATTCGAGTTTTCCCGGGGTAGAATGAGGCAAAGGGGGCGTCCATGCTCGGACCATCGGAACACCACGAATCTTCGGATCGCCGCTGTGAAGGCGTCTCCCGCGACGACGAACCTTGTAACCAGCCGGCTACGGTGCACTGTCCGGATTGCGACTTGTGGTTCTGCGACGCTCATGCGGAAGACGAGAACTGGCACGCCTGCCTGCTCGGCGAGGGCGACGAGGGCGGCGAAGGCTGAGGAGTTCGTCCGCGAAGGCGAACCTCCCAATTCCCCAAGACCTAGCGTGAGGTTATGAGAGGCGAAGCGTGCTCTACGTGACGTGTGTGCAAGAGCCGCGCAAAGAGATAGAGCGAGGACGCGAGGAGGAAAGGCGAAGAGTAGAAGCCGGGAGCGGGGCGGGGGAAGTGAACGGAGGAAACGGTACGACCAAAAATCGTAGCGAGAGTATGGGCAAGGCCGTTGAGAAACAGGACGCCTGCAAAAAACCAGGCCAAGGGGCGAAGCCAGCGGGAATTGCGGTAGGCAACGGGAGTGAGCAGGAGGCAGATCGCGACGGCGCCAATCAAGCCGAAGAGCCATTCGCGGTATTCGAATGTGGGCATGGGAAACCAGGATATTTCGGCGCGGGCCGCGCGAACCGTGGCGTTGTACACGGGAAGAAACCCGGTGAGAGCTTCGTCGGCGATGTGGGCGGCGAACGCAAAACACAAGAAAAACCAGGCGAGACCGAAATTACGCGAGTTGGAAGGGCGGGGCACGTGCAGATTCTACTCGAAATCGCGTAAGCAAGCGACGAGAACGGATGAATTTCGGCGCTTTCAGGGCTGAGTTTGCGGAGACGCGGCGGAAGCGCCGGGCTTTCCGATGGTGCTGAAGTGATGGAGTCGCCGTTTAGGGTCTCCCGCGACTCGAGCTTGGCGGTGCAAAACGCAGGAAAAATCCCAAAAGAGCAGGCCGGTGAGAAAGGAAACAACGAGGGTGAACGCCAGGACCCAGCCATCGAGGCGGACATGGAAAGACGTCCGGCACGCTTCCGGCGGAGAGTTTCAGAAGCGGGCCGAGAGCGGGCCAGGCAAGAAAGAGTCCGAGAACGCCACCAGCAAGCGAAATGAGCACACTCTCAATCTGGCGGCATAGCGCAAATCCTGCAGCAGAGTATCCATCGAGCAGGTTCCTCCGGGGACGTGAACCGCACTTCACGACACGCCCATACAGCAGACAGACGGATAGCCGCGAAGAACGTTTGCCGCTTGCGCCCATCTTCGCCCCAAAAGGGACAATCACTCTGATTTTGGCCGGTTCAGATACTTTTCGTAAAGGCGAAGGTGCTTGTTGTCCAGAGACGTGAGTTGCCCCTTGATGAAGAGGTATTTCACGTCGGTGGTGAGTTCGAGGGGGTCGCCGTTGGTGACGATGACGTTGGCGATCTTGCCCGGTTCGAGAGTGCCGACCTGATCGGCAAGTCCGAAAATTTGCGCCGGATAGAGCGTAACAGCCTTCAACGCTTCGTCATAGGGGAGGCCGTAGGCAACCGCGTTGGCGGCGTTCTGGCCGAGGCGGCGGGCGAAGGAGTTGTCGAAGCTTCCGATTGCGAAGCGAACGCCGGCTTTGTAAAGCTCGGCGGGCTGAGAGAGGAGAATGTCGTAGGGATCGTCTTCCTCGGGAGGCTCGGTGAGCATGGGCCGCAGAATGACGGGGATGTTCTTGGAATGGAGGAGGTCCTTCACTTTGTAGGCTTCCTCGCCGCCGGCGAGAATCATTTTGAGTTTCTGCTGCTCGCAGAACTCGACGGCGTTGCGAATGTCGCGGGCGCGGTCGGCGAAGACGAGGACGGGAAGCTGGCCGCGAACGACGGGAACAAGAGCTTCGAGCTTCACGTCGCGCTCGAAATCCGAAGGGCCGCCGTGGCCCGCGGCTTGCGCGTAGTGGCGGGCTTTCTCGAGCCAGTCGGTAAGCTCGTTGACCTGCTTGTCGTATTCCTCTTTGGCCTCTTTGTAAGGCTTCTCGCGTCGCGTGAAGGTTGCGAAATCAAACGTGCGTGTTTGAATGGTGGGCCAGTTCAGAACCATGGCGACGCTTTTCCGGAGGAGCATGTCGTTGATGGTCCAGCCGGCCATGTGAATAGCGGAAGCCTGTCCGCCGAGGACGCCGCGTCCGCCGCCAGAATCGAAGCCGCCGCTGCCCGGAACGGCGAGAACTTCCGTGATGCCCGAAGCGCGGGTGACGGGAATGTGCTCGCTGGAGGGGAGGATGGCTTCGGCGGCGACAACGTCGGGATTATAGGAACCGGTTTCGGTCGAGTCCACGGTGGCGCTGACGGCAGCGATTTCGCGGAGTCCCATTTGCGTGACGGGATCGAAGAGGCCCGGATAGACCTGCAGGCCCTTGGCGTCGATGACTTTGGCGTTGGTGGGGACTTGAACGTTCACGCCGACGGCGGCGATTTTGCCGTCCTTAATAAGGACGGTGCCGTCGTCCATCGGCGCACCGGAAACGGGGAAGACCTTGGCGTGAGTGATGGCGTAGGTCTCAGAAGTTTCCGACTGGGCCGACGCTCCCGGGAGGAAAAGCACGCTGAGGCAGCAAAGGAGATAAAGGAAACGGCGCGCGATTGCCACGAGGCTCACAGGGCACCTCCGGCAAGGACAGAGCCGGACAAAACGCCGGGCTTCGCTTCCGGTTTCTTTTCTTCCGGCTTCTTCTCTTCGGGTTTCTTGGTGTTGGGTTTCTTCTCAGCGGCCTTCTTTTCCTTCTCGAGAAGAGCTTTCTTTTCCTTCTCCCGCTCGGCCCGCTCGGAGAGATCCTTGGCGCGGTCGAAATAGACGCGGCCGTCGATGAGCGTCTTCTGCACCACGGCGTAGGCGCTGAGCGGGTCGTGGTTGTAGATGACCAAGTCGGCGTCCTTGCCGACGTCGATGGAGCCGACTCGCTTGTCAATGCCGAGCTGAATGGCGGGATTAAGAGTGACGAGCTTGAGCGCTTCGTCGTGCGTCAGGCCGCCGTACTTCATGGACTTGGCGGCTTCCTGATTGAGGTGGGTGGCTTCTTCGGCGTCGTCGGAGTTGATGGAGACGATCACGCCGCGATGGGTCATGAGCGCCGCGTTATAGGGAATCGCGTCATAAGCTTCAACTTTGTAAGCCCACCAGTCGGAGAACGTGGAAGCGCCCACGCCGGCGGCGGCGATTTCATCGGCGACCTTGTAGCCTTCGAGCACGTGCTGGAAGGTGCGGACCTTGAAGCCGAACTCCCTGGCAACGCGCAAGAGCATGAGGATTTCGTCCTCACGGTAGCAGTGGGAGTGAACATATCGCTTGCCTTCAAGGACTTCGACGAGCGGATCGAGGCGAAGATCGCGCCGCGGGGGAATGAGATTCTTTTCGCCGGCGGCGACGCGCTTGTTGTAGGCGTCCCAGGCGTTCTTGTAATCGCGGGCTTCGGTGAAGGCGGCGCGAATGGTTTCCTCGACGCCCATGCGGGTGGCGGGATAACGGCGCGGCTGGCCGGGAACGCTGAAGTTCGAGCGCTTGGGATTTTCGCCGAGGGCGAACTTGATGCCGGGCATAGCCCCTTCAAAAGGCAACTTGGACGCGGGCTGGCCCCAGCGCAGCTTGATGACGATGGTCTGGCCGCCGATGGGGTTGGCGCTGCCGTGAAGAATGTTGGCGGTCGTGACGCCTCCGGCGAGATCGCGGAAGATGGCGACGTCGTCGGAATCGAGAACGTCGGCGGTGTTGGCGATGGAGGAAACCGCAATGCTGCCTTCGTTGACGCTGCCGTCGATGGCGATGTGCGAATGGCAATCGATGATGCCCGGCATGACGTACTGACCTGAAGCGTCGATGATTTGCGCGTCCTTGGGAGCCTTTATGTTCGCGCCGACCGCGGCGATCTTGCCGTCCTTAATGAGCACGGAACCGTGCTCGATGGCGCCGTGGGTGACGGTGAGGATGGTAGCGTTTTGAATGAGGATCACCGGAGCGGCGTCAGGAGAATTGGCGGTGCGCGCCGAAGCCGCCGACACGAATAAGAAAACGGAAACAATCAGGGCGAGTTTTTGCAGGCGGTTCATCGGGATTCTCCTTCGCTCACGGAAGTAGCTGCGTGCAACGTGCTGCCGGGCTTGGCGTCACCCTTGGAGGGTTCATGAGGTTTCTCCGGCTCGCGGATTTCGAAGCGCTGTCCATCCACGAAGACGTATTTGATTTTGGTCTTTTCGTTAAAGAGGTCGCCGTCGGCCACGACGAGATTGGCGATCTTGCCCTTGTCGAGGGAGCCGAGGCGGTCCTCCACGCCGAAGATTTCCGCGGGCGAGAGGGTCATCGCGCGGAGCGCGTCGTTCTCGGGGAGCCCGGCGTCAATCGCCTTTTTTGCGGCTTTCAGAATGTCTTTCGGGGCGGTGATGCCGCCGGAAAAGAAAGCGAACTTTACGCCCGCCTTGCGCAAAGCTTCGGGAGAAGAAGGCGCGCGGTCGCGGAACTGGAGCGTGCGAAGGGACGGCGTGGCGTCCGGATCGGCGTCTTTTTCCGCCTCGGGCCACTTGAGATCGACGAGAACGGGAAGTTTCCTGGCGGCGATTTCCGGAGCGACTTCGTAGGCCATCTGCGCACCGTAAATGACCGACGGGACTTTCCATTGATCGGCGAGCACGAGCGCGCGGCGAAGCTGCAGCGATGTATTGGCCGGAATGAGAACGAGCGCGTGGTCTTCGAACGCATCGGCGAGGACGGCTTCGGTGCGGTCGTACGGGGGGCGCGCGATGCCGCGAGGATTCTTGTCGTAAATGGCCTCGGCCTTGGTGCTCCAATCCGTGTCAATCCAGACCTGGTGCACGTAGCCGAGAACGCCCATCAGCGAATCGGGAAAGCCGCCGCCGAATCCCGCGGGAGGATTGAGGGAAAGCGGAATGGCGACTGGAGCTTTTACGACGAGGTCACCGGCGCGTTCGCCCGCGAGGTCAAGAACGGCGCCCTGGCCCGGAAAGATTCCGCCTTTGGGAGCGGAGACGACGGTGGTGAATCCGGCATCGCGCCAGGATTCGATGCGCTTGTCCGCGAGGCTGGCTTCATCGGCGGCGCTGCGCCAGACGGTGTCCGCGGGACGATCCTCGGGACCGCGCGCGGGCGGAGCGGCGGGTCCGGGACGGCGAGGGCCGGCTTCTCCCGGAGCGGGTGGGGACGCGGGAGGAATGCCGACGTCTGTGAACGCGTCAAACAGGCCCGGGTACACCGTGAGGCCTTTGCCTTCGATAACCCAGGCGTCGGCGGGAATGGGAACGTCCTTGCCGATATCGCGAATGACGCCGCGAGCGATAACGATGGTAGCGTCCTCGATGGGCGGGCCGGAAACGGGAACGATTTTTGCGCCGCGAATGGCGAAGTATTGCGGCTCGCCGCCCTGCGCGGAAAGCGGAGAAGGAGCGAGAAGAAGCGCGAGAAGAATCGCCGCAAGGGCAGACAGAATGGCGGACCTGCGATCATGACAAAGACGCATGCGAGACTCCTTTTTGACGCGGCTAGTCAGCCGACCTTGAGGAACGGAAAAGGACACAATCCCCCGACCCGTCGTTCGCTTGGACGCATGAGGCTACTCAGAAGTTTCGCGCGAGTCAATGTTCTGGGGGTTCGAAGTTGGAGCTTGGCTAGAGGTTTGCAGTTGGAGGTAGGAATTGGAGTTGGAGATTTAGGGCGCGAGGCGCGAAGAAATCCTCCACGAAATTTCCAAGCACTTCCAGTACATCGCTATTCTGCCCGCAGGACTCAGGGCTTTTTCTTCTTGAAGAGGCCGCCGAGAGCGCCAAGGGGATTCTGCTGCTGATTCTGCTGCTGCGCGCCGGAGGGAGCAGGCGCGTTCAAGGAGCCGAGCTGCGACTTAAGCATCTCTTTCGCGAGGCCGGAAACGTCGGGCACGAATTTTGGATCGGAGGTCGTGCCCTGGATCAGGAAAGGGATGGCCGTGCCGCCTCCGCTTTTTCCTCCGCCACTCACCTGACCGAGAAGTCCGCCCAAAGCGCCGGCGACGCCCGCCGCTCCGGTTCCGCCCGGAGCGGGCCCGTTAAGCTTGGCAACCATCTTGAAGTCAAGATTGTTCCTTGCGTCCACGGTGCCCGCACCAATGAGAGTTCCGAGCGAGGGCACGACGGCGTTGAAATTCTCGGCGCGGAGGCCATTAGGGGCCATGTGCACATTGGTGCTGAGTTTTTCGATGATGAGATCCGAGCCGGTGCTCAAGCCGGTGAGCGCGGAGATGGCGGACATTTTCGAGCCGAGATTGAAGCCGGACAGCCTGCCGTTGTCGAGTCCGAGGGTGCCGTCGGTGACAAGCCGGTCCGTTGGTCCTTTGATGTTGAGATTGGCGTTGAGCGTGCCCGCGGTGAGCGAAGCGCCCTGCGGCACGTGCACGCCGATGGCGGGGAGAAAGTCCTGCAAATCCTTTGCGGGCATATTTTCGCCGACGAGCTTCACATCCACGACGGTGTCATCTCCCTGAGACGCGTAGGTGCCGTTGAGGCGGGCGGTGGCGGCGCCGATTTTAACGGTCGAAGGATTGATGACGCCGGCTTCCTTGCGCAGATCGTAACGGGTATTGAAATCAACGGTGGCGGGAACGCCTGCAGGCGAGCCGCCCTGAACCAAGAGCGCTTTCGAAAGTTTCAGCGAGCCTTTCGTGGAGGCCAGGCCGTTCTGCGAAGCCATGGTGGAATCCATGTCCACGAGACCGCCGAGGCCGAGAGAAGGATCGAGAAAACCGGTGGAGGCGAGATTCAGCGAAGTGACGTGGAGCTTGGCCTCGAGAGGAGTAAGCGCGGCGTCGGCCTGGTCGATGGGGCCGGCAGTGCCGTCGAGGGAAAGCTTTCCGCCGCCCGGGAGATCGGCGGAAAGAGTGATGGGGAATTTCGAGGTCATGGAGAAGCCCGTCGCGGTCACGGTGACGTTGTCATAGATGCTGCGCTTTTTGGAGGCAGTCGAACCGACGATGAGCTTTCCGTTCTTGAGCTCGAGGCTTTTGACGGAGAGACTTGCAGTGCCGGACGAGGAAGCGGAATTCGATTTCGCGGTTGCGGCGGCGGGTGGATCTTTTTTGTTTGCCGCTCCGGAAAGCGTTGAAAAGTTCCATTGGCCGGCGGGATTGCGAAGGAGCGTGACCTGAGGCTCTTCAATCACAATGCTGGTTACGTTGAGCGTTCGGGACAGGATAAGCGGCATGAGTTCGACGCCGACGTAGAGGGATTTTGCGGTAAGAAACGGCGAAGAGCCGAACTTGGGATCGTCGGCAATGGAAAGATTCTCCGCGGAAAGCGAACCGCGAATCAGAGAAAGGCGCAGATTGCCGATCTCCACCTTGCGCCCGACGGCGGCGGAGGCTTCCGATTCGATTTTCGGGCGAAACTGATTGACGGGAATGAGGAACGGAAGCACCAGCAGCAGCACGATCAGCACGGCGGCGGCGAGAAGAATGTAGCGAACGGCGCGTTTCATGACGGCCTCCGGACAAGGGGAATTGAGGAGAATTGCCGCGCAGCGGGGAAATCATAGCACAGCGAAGAGAGCGGGCGAGAAAAGCAATGGGGGTGAAGCGTGCAAGCGAGCGAAGAGCACCGTGGCGGGGGAATAAGTGGGGTAGAATTAACATTGTGGGGCTGTAGCTCAGATGGATAGAGCAGCAGTTTCCTAAACTGCGTGTCGGGAGTTCGACTCTCCCCAGCCCCACCAGAAGGCAATGGCGACCAGCGATTTCAGCACGTTCATCACGTCGCCGAAACCGGAACGTTGATGCGCTTCCGCATTCTCTTTGCTGTCCCAGAAGCTGATCCCAAAGCCGAGCTTCCCATCGGAAGCGTCCAAAGCAATCTGGTCCAGGAATCCCTTGTGAGTACAAAGAAGTGGAATGACATTCATTTCGATCGCCATGGTGAATTCCGGCCCCGCGCCGGTCTTGAGCAGAAAAGTAACAATGCCAGCAAACATAAATCATCATTCATGCCATCTTCTTTGTTTCGTAGCGGCAATGCGCGCCCAAATCGCGTCACGCGGATGCGTTCATAATCGGCCAGGGAAACGAGAACTCTCAGTGACTGGTGTCACTCATCATCTGCCGCCCGAAGGGCGAGTTGCGGTGCCGCGGCAAGCGCACCGGTGCCGCAACAAATTTTTATTGAATCCGCGCGCGAAAGTGGCAAGATAGCAGCGCAGAGCTGCTGTGCTCGCGTCCTTCGAGAAAACCGCGGCCCGCCTGCAACGGAAACGTCTGCCAGAGGCAGGTCCAGCAGGCCACACGGCCGAATCACCGCCAAAAATCCTGCGAGGTACCGCAATGGGAAACGCCCTGGATGTTCATCGGCTCCACTTCGCGTTTACGGTGACGTATCACTATCTCTTTCCGCAGCTCACGATGGGGCTGGCGCTGCTGCTGGTGTACCTGAAGACGAAGGCGCTGCGCACCGGAGACGAACACTACAACAAAGCCGCGCGCTTCTGGGCGCGGATTTTCGGGATCAATTTTGCAATCGGCGTGGTGACGGGAATCCCGATGGAATTCCAGTTCGGGACGAACTGGGCGGAATTTTCCAAGGCGGCGGGCGGCGTGATCGGGCAGACGCTGGCGATGGAAGGCATTTTTTCGTTCTTCCTCGAGTCGAGCTTCCTGGGATTGTTCCTGTTCGGCGAGAAAAAACTCGGCCGGATTGGACACTGGTGGGCGGGCTTTCTGGTGTGGCTGGGCTCGTGGCTGAGCGGCTATCTGATCGTGGCGACGGACGCGTGGATGCAGAGTCCGGCGGGATACCGCATCGGAACCAACGGAGAGATTGAGCTGGCGAGCTTCTGGGGACTGGTCCTGAACAAATGGGCGCTGTGGCAGTACGCGCACACGATGCTGGGAGCAGTGCAAACCGGGTGCTTCGTGATGGCGGGAGTGGGTGCGTTTTATCTGCTGACACACCGCGATGAGACTTACGGAAGAACTTTTGTCAAAGGCGGGGTGATCGTGGGAGTCATCGCGGCCCTGTTGCAACTGTTCCCCACGGGCGACTTCCAGGGAAGGATGATCGCGGAAAAGCAGCCGGTGACGCTGGCGGCGATGGAAGGACTTTTCGAGACGCAAAGCGGCGCGCCGCTCGCGATTCTTGGTCAGCCCGACGTCGAAAAGCGCAAGCTGGACAATCCGCTGGAAGTGCCGAAGATGCTGAGCTTTCTGACCTACCGGAGCTGGAGCGCGAACATCAAGGGGCTGTCGGATTTTCCGGAGGATTCATGGCCGGACCGGATCGAGATGCTTTATTACAGCTACCACATCATGGTGGGTCTGGGGACCATCTTCATCGCGGTGCTGGCCGTTGCGGCCCTGCTCCTATGGCGGAAGAGGTTGTTCGAGTCGCGATGGGTCCTCTGGCTGCTGATGCTGTGCGTGCCTCTGCCGTATATCGCGAACACGGCAGGATGGATGACGGCGGAACTTGGAAGACAGCCGTGGCTGATCTACGGCCTGATGAGGACGGCGAGCGGAGCTTCGCCGCGCGTGAGCGCAGGCAACGCGTGGTTCACGCTGATTGGTTTCATGGGAATGTACACGGTGCTCTCCATGCTTTGGCTTTTCCTGATTTGGCGCGAAATCGAGATTGGGCCGGAGCCGGGCCGGCATCCGCAAGACGAAGAAGCGGCCCTGGCGGCGGATTGAGGGGGCGTGATGGGAACGGTCTGGTTCTGGATTGTGGCGGTGATGATCACGGTGTATGTGCTCCTCGACGGCTTTGATCTCGGCGCGGGCGCGATACATCTGCTGGCGGCGAAGACGGACGAGGAACGGCGCCAGATTCTGGCGAGCATCGGACCGGTCTGGGACGGGAACGAGGTGTGGCTGCTTGCCGCTGGCGGCACTCTGTATTTTGCGTTTCCCGCGCTCTACGCAAGCGGCTTCAGCGGGTTTTACCTGCCGCTCATGATCGTGCTGTGGCTGCTGATTTTGCGCGGCACTTCGATCGAATTTCGCAATCACATCAGGAGCCACGTGTGGGCGCCGTTCTGGGATTTCACGTTTTGGGCATCGAGCCTGCTCCTGGCGGTGTTTTACGGCGCGGCGCTGGGAAACGTGGTGCGCGGCGTGCCGTTGGACGCGAGCGGTTATTTCTTCGAGCCGCTGTGGACGGACTTCCGGCTGACCGAGCAGACCGGAATTCTGGATTGGTACACGATTCTTGTCGGGCTGCTCGCGCTGGCCGCCCTGATGATGCACGGCGGACTGTGGGTGCGATTGAAAACCACGGGTGACGTCGGAGACCGCGCGGAGCGGCTGGCGAGTTGGGCATGGTGGGCGGTGCTGGCGCTGACCGTGGTGGTGACCGCGGTGACGTTCGGCGTGCAGCCCCAAGTCGGTGCGAACTTTAAGACATGGCCCTTGGGCTTGGTGTTCCCGCTGTTGGCTGCGGGAGGGCTGGCGATGATGCGCTATTTTCTTGCGCGGCGGGATGAGAAGAAGACTTTCCTGGCTTCGGCGACGTATCTGACGGGCATGCTGACGAGCGTGGTTTTTGGCGTTTATCCGATGGTGCTGCCGGGAAGAAATCCCGCCTATTCGCTGACCGTGAATGGAGCAAAGGCGGGGGCGTACGGCTTGAAGATTGGCTTGATCTGGTGGGTGATTGGTATCCTGCTGGCGACGGGATACTTTGTGTTCGTCTACCGGTCGTTCGCAGGCAAAGTGGCCGGAAGTAAGGATGAACACGGGTATTGAAGCCGGAAGAGTGAAGGACGTGGCGAGTCCGAAACACTAGTACCGCGGACGGATTGACCCCCTGAAAATTTGGTGGGTAGTGTCAAAGATGGGGCGTATGGGTGCCGGAACCGGTGTGTGGGACCGGTCCGCCAAACCCTGGGGAATCACGAATTTTGAAGAGGCGCGGGAATTTCCCTTCCTCCGCCGGATGCCATGACGACGCTGACGAAAGCCGGGCGGTACGAGATCCAGGGCGAACTGGGCCGTGGCGCGATGGGTGTCGTCTATAAGGCGATTGATCCGGTAATCGGCAGAACGGTCGCCGTCAAGACGCTGAAACTTTCCGAACAAGGCACGGGCCTTTCCCATTCCGAGTTGTTGGCGCGATTCCAGACGGAAGCGCGGGCCGCGGGTGTGCTGACCCATCCAAACATCGTCGTGGTGTACGACGCTGGAGAAGAGGACGGGCTGTACTTCATCACGATGGAATTGGTGGAGGGCAAGAGCCTGCAAGTGCTGCTGGACTCGGGCCAGAGTTTTCCTTTGTCGCGCGTGCTGCGGATCATGGAGCAGACGTGCGGCGCGCTGCAGTTTGCGCATGAACGGAACATCGTTCACCGCGACATCAAGCCGGCAAACCTGATGCTGACGGCGGACGACACCGTCAAGATCACGGACTTCGGCACGGCGAAGATTCTGCAGTTTGGCACAGTGCAGCAGACCGCGCACGTGATGGGCACGCCGAGTTACATGTCGCCCGAGCAGGTGAAGGGTAAGGTGGTGGACGGGCGCAGCGACATCTTTTCGCTGGGCGTTATGCTCTACGAAATGGTGACCGGAGAGAAGCCGTTTCCCGGGCAAAACATCACGACGGTGATCTACAAAATTGTGAACGAAGAGCCCGTGCCACCGCGTCAGATTGACCCTTCGATCCATCCCGGGCTCAGCGCGATCGTCATGAAGGCGCTGGCCAAGGATCCCAATGCCCGTTACCAGACCTGCCGGGAGATGCTGGAGGATTTGAAGAACTACCGGAACGTCGCGCCCGTTTCCGCGAGCCCGGATGCCACCGTGGCGATGGGCAACGCGGAAGCGACGATGATGATGAATCCGTCGCGAACGATGCCGCTTGTGGACACTTCGGCGGCGGCCCGGTCGCTCTCCGCAAGAGCCGCGGGACCAACACAGACGCCGGCGTTGCGAAGGACTGGCGCGCTGAAACCTCTCGAGCAGCCGCGGAAGAAGAACCGGCTGCTTTCCGTCTTTGTGGGACTTTGCCTGGTGGGCGTGATTGTCTTCGGCGCACGGAAAATCCGGCCGGTATTTGAGGAAGCTCGGGGTCAAAACCGGCCATCGAACGCGCAGGAAACTTCTGGACAGGCCGTGCCTCCGGCAACAGAACCGGCAGTAATGAATTCCACGGCGACATCCGCCAAACCGCAGACAAATGGCGCGGAAGTTAACGCCGCAGGTTCTTCCGAAGAATCGAAAACGGCTGAACCAAAGGCTGCCCCCGCCGCTGGTTCACCGGCCGGGAAGAGAGGGGAGCCTTCCTTGACCCCGGCTGCCGCGGAATATAAGGGAAGAATCGAAGAGGCAGTTTCGCTGAAAGGACTGGGCGAAAAAGTCAAAATCCACGGTGCGGGCAATACACTGACGATCGGCGGCAAGCTGCGGCCCGCGGAACATGCGGATCTGCTCAACTTCCTGAAGGGCGCGCCCGCCGGCGTGCAAGTAGTGGATGACATTCAGTATGCGGAGACCTCGGCAGGCAGCTCGAATGGGTCTTCCGGTGCGCATCCTTCCACGGCTCTCAAACTCGGGACTATTTCCGTGACCGCGAACGTCCCGGGAGCAACCGCCGCAATTCCCGCGACGGGTGGCGAGCCTGCACAGCAATGTTTCACGCCGTGCAAGCTTAGCGGGCTTTTCCCCGGCCAATACAACCTGGAAGTGAAGAAGACCGGCTTCCAGCCGGTGCAGACGGCGCTGCAGGTACGCAGCGGAGAGGTGCTGAACGAAAAGATTACGCTGGAACCGCTCTCGCTCGGCCTGCGGGTGAGCACGAAGCCGGAAGGAGCCGACGTCTTCATCAACGGAGCAAAGCAATCCGGGCAGACGCCTGTCACTCTGCCGCTCGCGCCCGGGCAGTACAACATCGTGATCCGCCTGCTCGGCTACGAAGCGTATTCGGATCAGGTCACGGTAAAGGACAACGTCCAAACGCAGCTCGACATTGAATTGAAGCAAAGAAGCAGTCACGTCGCTTGGGCCCAGGTGACTTCGGACCCGAAAGGCGCGGAGATTTTCGTGGATGGCGTTTCAACGGGGCAATTTAGTCCGGCGCGAGTTCAGATTCCCGTCGGAATCCATACGCTCGTGCTGAAGCTGGATGGCTATCTGCCAGCGCGTCGCTCCGTGCAGGCAAGCGAGGGCGGAACAGTAGCGATCAACGAGAGTTTGAGGCATAGATGAGGCCAGTCCTCCCCGGAACGTAACGATTTGTTACAAGACGCTTCCAATGGTTCTAGAACCTTGATCCTAACAAACAGATATTAGACTACTTAGCGATCCAGAAACCGGGCAGGCGGCTTGCATGCAATTTCTTTAGGGTTTTCCTGCCCTGCACATAACAGGGTTCTCTAGGGGGTCTCGGAGCTCCCCCAGCCAAGCCATTTTGGCTTTCCGGGGACGCAGGGGAACGCGGTTTTGAGGGCAATGACTCCTATACCCAAAGCGGCTAGAAACCATGGTGAGGAATCGCGAGCAAATCTGCCCGTGCGAATTGCCGCGCGACCGGTTCCGGATTCACCGGCTGCCGAGAAAAGCTCCCGCGTGGACGCCAAAACAGCCGATGTGCAACGAGCGCTTCGCGAACTTCATGTGCTGGTGCGTTCCACAAGGCTGTACCAGCGCAATCATCCGCGCGTGCTGGAAAGCCTGGACGCCACGTATGAATCGCTCCGCGAACTTGCGGGCCTGATGGGCGGCCTGGAACTGCGCGTCGAGCGCTCCGGCATCGTTGTGCCAAAATTGAGCGAAGCGCCGTTGCCCGATTGGAAGGGTGATCTGGAGGCGCTTGCCGGAGATTTGCAACGCTCGGGAATCCAGACGCTGGTCTTCGAACGGCGCTTCCATGTAGGCGAACTGGACACGCTGGCGGGTCTGATCAAGACATCGTTGCTAAGATCAGACGATGCGTCCGGGAAAAACAAGAATTCCTGGTGGACGGCGAAGCTGCTCGAAAACGGCGTGGAAGGAATCGCGGTGAACACGCAAACGGACCGCCGCGTGGACACCGTTCTGGCCAGCCTCATGGCGGCGCTGGTCGCCTACGGCGGCAAATCTCCGCGCGAAAATGAGGAAGCTCCCATCTCCGCTCCATCCCTTGAGGAATTGTCTTCCGCTCTGCGGCTGCTTTCGCGGCTTACGCCGCCGCTCGAAGCGGCACGGGGACTCTCTGCGGAGGAAGCCGCAAGGGCGATTCACGCGGCGCTCGAACAGGCGAGCCGGGAAACGGTACATCTTCTCCTGAGCGCCATTTCGCAGCACGGCCCGCGCGACGGGGAAAATCCGCAGCCTTACTTGTTACGACTCTCCGAGAGCCTGATTTTCGAATTTTTGGGCGCGGAGTTCACCGCGGGATCATTGCAGCCCGCCGGCGTGCGTCCGGCGTTCAACCGTCTGGCGGACATTCTGGTTTCGGGCGGCGGATACTCCGGACCGCATTCCTCACAGCATCTTTCTTCCCTGGCAACTCTGTGGTCCACGGAAGGGCATCGCGAAAAACTGCTGGAAAGATTTTGGATGGAAATTCCGGCGAGGGAAAAAGCGATGGTCCTGCGCGGACCGGAGATCTGGTGCGTGCCCTGCCCTTCCCTTCGCCAGACGCTCTCGCAACTGGCCGATTCCGGCGCGGATGCGCCTCGGCGCGAAGCGCGCGCCATTCTTCTCAACTATGCCCGGCGCGTCGAAATGGACGACGCGGGAATCCGGCGCAGCATCGCGGCGGGATTGAACGACCTCGTCCCGATCATCGAATCCCTCTGGCCGAATCAGCTTCCCGAGGATCTCAGCCGAGGCGCCATGAAGGCGCTCGGAAAAGAAAGCACGCCGGAAACTGCGGCGTTGCTGGCGGCTTTCCTCGAATCGTTGGGCCGCATTGCGGTCACTCGAGGCGATTACTCCGGCTTTGAGACGATCCTGCTGAACCTGGAAAAGGCTCCGCGAGAGCCTCGTTACGAACATCTGCATGCGCTGGCGCAGCGCCTCGTGGCGCAGGACCGCTGGCTTCTGCTGGTGGATGCGGCGCTCGCCAACCGGCCGCTCGATCCGGCACTTCCCCGGCTGCTGCAGCGCGATCCTGAGCGGCTGCTCGACCGGCTAACGCTGCTGCTGACGGAGCCGCGCGGCGGCGAGTTGATCCCCCCGATGTCGCGCCTGCTTCGCACGATCGGCGTGCCGGTACTCAGCCTTCTGGAAACCCGCTTGTACGAGGCGCGCAAACAGCGCGTTCTGGCGGCGATCAAACTGCTGGCCGCAGCCGACCCGGAACGCTTGATGCGCGGCCTGACACGGGCCATCGGCGGGTGGGAATGGAACCTGCAGGATTTGGCTGTCAGCGAACTCGCGCGTCCGGCAAACTCCGGCTCGGCGCAGGCGACGGCGTTCGTGTTCAGCGCGATCCTGCACGAAGCGCATCCGCTTGTGGTTCCGATGATGATCGATCACATCGGACTGGCGCAGGAAGCCGCGGCCGTACCGCTGCTCATGGAGATCGCGGCGGGCGAACACGAAATCCTGCGCGACCAATTCGTGCGGATCAAGGCTATTGAGGCGCTTGGGCGGATGCGCGCGGCGGAGGCGGCCGAACTGCTGCACACTCTTGCGGAAAAACGCGACGGGCTGGCCTATGCTGAAACGCTGGGTCTGCGCACCGCCGCCGAAGACGCCCTGGCTCTTCTCGAAGACCGGCCCACGTCCGCACGGGTGCGCGCGGCGTACGAATCGCCCGCGCAATCCAATGCCGGCTTTGTGGTGCCGCGGCGTTACACGCGGATTCCTCTCGAATCGCCGCTGCGCGCGCAGATCGAAGGCGGCGAAGCAGGAGTGCTTCGCGTGCGGACCATCAGCCTGGGCGGCGCTTACCTCGAATCCCCGAGGAAGTTCAGCGTCGGCGATTCCATCAAGCTGGAAGTGCGCGCGGGGCTCCGCAAGATTCACTTCACCGCGATTGTCCGCAATATCGGGACAGACGGAAGCGGGGTGGAATTCGTCCACATGAAAGACGAAGACAGGGAAAAACTGCGCAGGCTGGTGCAGCGGCACCTGTAAATTCGAAACAGCGCGACCATTCCCAGAGCTGGTAGCTTCAGGCAGCGGTTCCCCACGAAATCAATCCACCTATGCAGCCGAGCTTATTCTAATAACCGAAACCGTGAGGGAAGTCACATTCCGCCGAAAACTAAGGACGGCGGTAGTGACACTTATTTTATTACTTGGTTGCCTTGATTTTCTGGCAGCCTTAGGAAGTTTTGGAAAAGATACCAGTTGCAAAGCAGCGGGCATTGCAGTAAAAGCCGTGTATTCACTGTCGTAGCGTTACAGGCGGGCTCTTTCGCCTCCGCTAGGGGTAGCGGCAGACAGCAAATCACGATTCGGAGGTATTCATGGACCGTAGGCAGGGTGTGTTCACGTTCCTCATGCTTATGTTGCTGACGCTCGGAAGCGCACCGCCTTTGCGAGCCCAGGTGAATACGGCGAGCCTGTCCGGAACCGTAACCGATCCGCAGGGCTTGCCGGTGAAAGCCGCGAAGGTGACGGCGACATACCTTGCAACGGGCGCGGAGCGAAACACGGTGACCGACGACGACGGCCGCTACAATCTGGTGGCCCTGACGCCGGGCACGTATAAGATCACTGTGGAAGGCGGAGCGAACTTCGCCGTGCTCACCAATGAAAGCCTTTCTCTGACCGTCGGCCAGAATGCCACTTTGGACATGAAACTCGAGCTTCGTGGAATGCAGCAGACCGTAACGGTGACCTCCGAAGCCGCTGCGATCGAGACCAGCAAGACCGAGGTTTCACAGACCATTGATGAGCGGCGGATCGACAATCTGCCCATCAACGGCCGCAACTACATCAATTTCACCCTTACCAATTCGCAGACCACGCGCGACGTTTCTCCGACCATCGGCCCGGCACCGAACAGCGGCTTGAACATCAACGGGGCGCGCGCCCGCGCCAACATGGTCAGCGTGGACGGAGCTGATGCGGTGGACAATTCCATCAACGGAATCCGCTCCACGATCTCCCAGGAAGGCGTGCAGGAGTTTCAGCTCATCCTGAGCAATTACAACGCGGAATACGGCCGCGCCACCGGCGGCGTGGTGAACATCGTCACCAAGAGCGGTGGAAACGAATTCCACGGCGACTTGTTCGGTTACTTGCGGAACAAGGCCTTCCAGGCGCGCAATCCGTTTTCAGGGCAGATTGATCCCGCGACGGGCGCGCTGCTTCCCGTAAAGCAGGCCTACACGCGCACACAATCGGGGATCACGCTGGGCGGCCCGATCAAAAAGGACAAGACGTTCTATTTCTTTTCCTACGAGTACACGCAGCGCGAGGAAACCGGCTTTTCGAGCATCGGGATCAATAACTTCAATCTCGTGCCGGTTACGCTTCCCACGCCAGGCGGACCTTTGACGGTCCAGCTCGCGGAAGGCCAAGCGCAAACAGTACAGGCGTTACTAAGCTCCGGTGTTCCCTCTCTCCAGCAACTTGGCGTGCAATACGGAGTCTTCATGGGCTCCGCCTCGAGTGTCGCCCTCAATCGCCTGGACTTCGGGGCAGTGGCAAACGGCTTTTACCAGAAAAACGGAATCCCGCTGACCGCAACTCCCGGGCAGCAGTTCCCTATTCCAGTCGCGTGCCCTCCCGACGAAACAGTTAACAATCTTACCTGCAGCCAGTTCGGAGTTGCCGTCGCGCCGCTGCCCACGTCCTTTGTGGGCTTGAATTCCATCCGCGGCAATTTCCCGGTGATGGAGAAGACCAGCTTGTGGTCCGCGAAAATCGACCACAACTGGAACAGTCACAATCACTCGTTCCTGCGCGTGGGCGTGTCTCCCTCGCTCGTTACCGGAATTGAAGCCACTTCCCAGAACCAGGTGTTCGGCCAGAACGCGGCTTCGCGCACAGGCTTGAATCAATCCCGCGATTTGAACTTCACGTTTCAACACGACACGGTCGTAAGCGACACCGCCGTCAACCAGTTCCGCGCGCAGATTGCCCGCCGCGGATTGCACTTCGGCTTCTCGCAGGCGCCGGGCGGGGATCAGATTGCCGTGAACATTCCGGGCTTTGCCTACTTCGGGCGCGAGCCGTACTCGACGGTGGACCGCATCGAGCGCCGCTTCGAATTCACGGACAATGTGACGCTGGTGCGCGGCAACCATACGTTCAAGTTCGGTGGTGACGGCAACCTCATCCAGTTGCGCTCGAAGAAGCAGCAGATTTTCGAACTGGACTTCGGCGGCGTGGTGAACTTCGGCGGCTTCGCCGCTTCCACCTTCGGTTTCCCGGATTGCATCAATCCTTCCACGGGACCGCACAACGGCTCCTGCGCGTCCGGCGAAATCGCGCTGCCCGGCACAACCGGTATGCAGTCCTACGGGCTCGGCATCCCCACGTCCTACATTCAGGGAATCGGCACCTCAAATCAGCCGTTTGACAATATTCCCTTCGCCTTCTTCGCGCAGGATTCCTGGCGCGCGAACCGGCACCTGACTCTCAATTACGGCTTGCGCTACGACGTGGAGATTTCGCCGCTGTTCGCGCCGGCCACGGACATCAATGCGGCGGCAGAAAAGGCGCTGGGCGTACAGGAAGGCATCCGCCGCGACTACAACAACTTCGCGCCGCGCTTCGGGCTGGCTTGGGATCCGTCCGGAAAAGGCAAGACCGTAATTCGCGCGAGCTACGGACTTTTCTACGATCACCCGCTCCTCGCAACGGCCTTCGACTCCGTCACCGCGGACGGCGGCCGCTCCGTACAGTTGCTTTCCACCGGCGGCACGCCCTCCGCATGCGGCCTGATCCCGGGAAGCAACGTCTGCGGCGGCTCAGCGGACACGCCCGCGAACCTGAACGGATCTTCGATTTTCCAGGGCGTCCTGAACGCGCTGCCGAATATGTTCTACCTGCCCAATGAGCAGCGGTTCGATCCCCTGGCTCCGGACTCTCTCTTTGCCAATCAGAACTACCTGACGGCGGGATTCCCCCTGCCGATCCTGCCCTTCACGCTTCCCCTTTCCCGGAATTTCGTCTATGCCTATGCGCATCAGGCAAACTTGACGGTCGAGCGTGAAATCGCCGGTTCCTGGAAGTTCAGCCTCGGCTACCAGTGGACCCGCGGGCTCCACTTGAATCGTCCGGTGGACATCAACTCCACGGACCCGAAGCTCCTGACTCAGAATGCGTTCAACGCAGGAGCTGCCGGACTCGCCGTCAGCAATCCGCTGACAGTCGTGGCCCCCTCTTCGACGAGAAATCCAACCGCTTCTACTTGCGGCGTTGGAGTGGTGGCGCCTAGCGTGCTTGGGCAGCTATTCGGATGTCCGGCCCCGCTAGCCTTCCTGAACGGTCAGTTTGTCAGCACGCCTGCGTTCTTCAATTTCTTCCGGCCATCCGGTCCGAACCCCTCGTTTGCAGGCCTCGTACCGGGCGGGTACGGCACGCAGGTGCAGCTTGCCGGACTGGCCGGTTATCCGACGGGCTTCGGTGTGCCAGTGCCGTTCAACAGCGTGGACGCCCAGCTCTCCGACGGCAATTCCTGGTACAACGCACTGACGTTCAACGTGGCGAAGCGCTTCAGCCACGGAATCGAGTTCCTCTCGAGCTACACGTGGTCGCACTCCATCGATGATTCCACCGATTTGCAGTCTCCGCTTGAGCCGCAGGACAGCCGCTTCCCGTTCCTCGAGCGCTCCAACTCCGTAAACGACCAACGGCACCGCTGGGTGACCAGCGCGGTCTTTCAGTCGCCCTCGCCGCACTCCGGCGATTCGGCGTGGAAATACTTCATCGGCGATTTCACTCTGGCTCCCATCATCGAGGTTTCCTCGGGCCGTCCGTTTAACGTCATCACCGGCGAAGACACGCGTCTCGATCTCGGCGCTTCGCAAGCGCGGCCTTCCGTGGGAGGCGGCACGACTTCGCCGTACATCAAGGGAGTCACCTTTGGCGTGGCCAATGTTTGCCTGGCCAACGACGATTCATCTTTCAGCGTGCCCGGCGTCACCGATCTGGGCGCCGGCTGCATCGGAGACCTCGGGCGAAACCGCTTCGTCACGCCCGGCTTTTTCCAGTGGGATCTGCGGCTTTCGCGCCGGATTCCGTTCGGCGAGCGAATCAAGCTGGACTTGATCGCCGACGCCTTCAACCTGTTTAACCGCACCAACATCGCATCCGTGAACCAGCTTTGCGATCCGTCCGCGGGAGCCACGTGCAGCGCGGGACAGCCAACCGCTTCTTACGACGCGCGCCAGTTCCAGTTCGCGCTCAAGCTGAGCTGGTAAGCGCTGATCAACTCCACTTCAACGAGGGCCCCGGACAACCGGGGCCCATTTTCGTTTGAACCTCGTTTCGCCGGGTTTCCTGATTTCTCACAAACGGGTAAAGTAAAAGCACCGTTTCCCGTTGGAATCAGGGAGAAATCATGACCGGGCTATTGGTCGGAGGCTTGCTCATCGTATTGGCGCTGGTGATTTGGGTGGCGCTGCAGGGACTCACCAGCCAGAAGAAAGAAGAAGGGCTGGAAGTGCAGGTCAACGAGCTGCGGCGCGATCTGCAGACCATTGCCACTTCCCAGGCGCAAAGCGCCGGCCAGATTTCCGCCATCGCGCAAAACGTTTCCCAGCGCCTGGAGTCGGTTACCAAGGCTCTTCAGGACACCATGTCCCAGTCGGCGCAGATTTCCGCGCAAAGCCAGACTGCCATGCGCGAAGAGCTGAAGAACACGCACGGGATGATGGAACGCATCCAGAAACAGCTGGGCGAATTCCAGGAACTCGGGCGCGACGTTTCCGAGGCCACCAAGTCCCTGCAGTCCGTCCTGGGCGGAGCGAAGACGCGCGGCAATTTTGGCGAGGTGACTTTGCAGCGGCTGCTCGAGGATTCCCTTCCGCCCTCGCAGTACGCGCTCCAGTACCGCTTCCGCAGCGGCGAAGCGGCGGATGCCGCGATCTTTCTGCGGGATGGCAAGATTCTCGCGGTCGATTCCAAATTTCCGCTGGACGCCTACCGCAGAATGCAGTCGGAAGGCGACGACGCCAAACGCGCTTTCGTGACCGCCGTGAAGGGACACGCCGATTCGATTTCCAAGAAATACATTGTGCCGGCCGAAAACACCCTGGACCTCGCGCTAATGTTTGTGCCCTCGGAAACCGTCTATTACGAAATGCTGCTCACCGAGGACAGCAAGGGCCAGTCCATTGACGCCTATTGCCGCGAGCGCCGCATCGCCCCAGTCTCGCCCAACACGCTTTACGCTCATCTGTGTGTCATTGCCATGGGCTTGCGCGGCATGCAAATTGAGGAAAACGCCAAGCGCCTCGCCGCGGGACTTTCCGGCCTGCAGAAGCAGCTCGAAAATTTCACCGAAGTATTCGAAAAGCTCGGCACGCATTTGAAGAACGCCCAGCAGAACTACATCGAGGCGGACACCCGCCTGGAAAAGGCTCACTCCACCCTGGGCGGAATGCTTGGGACGGGCTCAGACTCCCAACAGAAACTGCCTTTGCAGGCGGCATCCGCAAAGAACGACGGCTAATGCGACGTTGCCTTCAGTCTTTTTCCGCGGTTCAGGAACGCGGGCGTGCATACTGCGGCAGCAATCGTACGGAGATCAAAATCCGGCCGTGGTTCCGACCGATAATCTCGAACTTTGCCTCATTGACTTCCCCGCCTGTGGAGGTAAGCCTCACCGTGTCGCCTCCCGTCAACTGCACGACATTCGGAGAGAGATTGCGCGCCTGAAGGGCAACCCTTTCCTCGGTTCCAATCACGTGCACGGTCATGCTGCGCTTTTGTCCGGGAGCAAGAGGCGACGAATCCGCCTCGAGTTCCAGCGATAAGAAACGCAGGTTAAACGTCCCAACGGATTGCTTCCCGCAGGAAACCTCCACGCGCGCCGGTCCCGGCTCCTGCTCGGAAGGCGGAAGGATTTGAAGCGCAAGCGGCGACGATGCCAGCACCAGCGCTTTCCTGCCTCCCACGGTCACTTCATTCTTGTCCGCGTCGCCGCAGAAGCCTCCGCCGGTGATCACGAAACGGTCCTTCAAAGAGGCGGTGCGCGGCGCCATGGCCACTTCCACGCCGGACGCCGCGGCCTCCTGGGGCGAAAGCACCGTGGCGCGCACCTGGCCGGGTCTGCCTTCGATGGAGGCGAACAGCGGGCCCGTCTTGAGCGGGGCGACGTACAACGCCCGTCCCGTGGCGTCCGTCTTGATCTTGTCGCCATTGGAGAAATCGATCGTCACGCCCGGAGTGAGCCGGCCGTTCACGTCCAGCACCGCCAGCGTCGCCCGGTCTCCCGAGACCATCTTCCATGGGACCAGGAGGATTCGCGCGGCGGACGGAGACGGAGGCGCTTCCTGCGCCGCGATTCCGGTGAAGGCCGTCAGAATCGCCGTCACCACAAGAGCGGGTCTATGCCATTTCATGCACTGCATTGTAGGAGAAAACCCAGCCGCGCAAAAAGCCGGCACACTGGCCGCGGCCAGATCCTTTTCTCACAGATCGTTGACTCCGAAATGACCGCGATTTGGCGCTCTGTCGTGCTGAGTCACAGCGTGGGCAGGTAAACAGCGGCACGGTACTAATTCTGATTCATGAATCCGGGCGGGACTTCATAAACGATCACATTGCGTCCGGGGACGCCCGCTTCCAGCTTCCGCAGCCGGTACACATAGGGCCGCGGCGGCGAGGCGCGCCTGGTTTCTTCCAACCGGTAGTACGCCTCTTCCACCCGCACAATCCTTGGCGGCGTCCATTCCTTCTTTTGCCGGCAGGAATGAATTTCCAAGTACGCTTCCCCGGCTCTCTGGAGTCGCGTCACTTCGTCTTCTGCTTGCGGCAACCGGCGGCTATGCCATTCATCCTTGAGAGCCGTAACAAACGAATCGGCATAGGCTCTCATTCCCGGCGAATACCGCGCGTCTCCTTCCGGCGGGCGGTGCGTCAACTTTCCATAAATCCAGTCGGCAAGATAGAGCGGCAGCATGCCCATTACGTGCCCGGTGAACGCGGCGCCCAGTATGCGCGCCATTCCCTCTGCCGCAAAATAGGCGAGGACCCAGGTAAGCGGGTGAAGGGCCCAGAAAGCCAGCCCGGCGAAACCGATGGCCTGTTCGGGAACTTCCGCGCCGCCCCGGAGCGCGGAGTCCACTCCGTTCGAGACCCAAGTCTTAACCGAAAGCGAATACCAGAGAATCAGCGCCTCTATTGCCAGGAGCGATTGCAGGATCCCGCTGATTGTGGCTCCACGCTCCCACGGAATCCTGTCCTCGCCCGGCATGGCCATGCGCCAGCGCCTCGGGAAGAAGGAGAACACCGTTGCCAAAATCAGTCTCCACATAAAGTTGACCTGATCTTAATGGAACTTTACGTGGCCGGATACGCTTTACACTCTTCAGTTGCTGGAGCACTCATGCCTGCAACGCCCCCTGCTGTCCCCCCTGTAACCAATGGGAGAGTAATCAGTTGAGGTCATTGCCTTCCCCCGGGGTGGGGGTTTGTTAGCATGAAGAAGAGCCGCGCGGCGCGTGTGTGCCGCGCATTCAGACCGGGTTTTGGGAGTTCGTGTGCGTATCGTTTGCGGTGGCGCCAGCGACGTCGGTCGCGTGCGCTCGAATAACGAAGACTGCTACCGGATGGTCGAGCCGCTTCACCTCTTCGTCGTTTCGGACGGAATGGGCGGCGAAGCCCACGGCGAAGTGGCTAGTGCTTTGGCCGTAGAAACCATCGTCCAGCATTGCACGGAGAGCGAGAGCGATCCCGCGATGTTCCTCTACGGCAGTCCCCAGCCGGGCCTGAGCGACCGAACGCGTCGCCTCGCCAGCGCGGTTCATCTGGCCAATCGCAAGATTTTTCAAGCCGCCGAAGAGCACTCGGAACAGCACGGCATGGGCGCCACTCTTACCGCCGCCTGGATCGATGACGGCAGGCTCAGCGTTGCCCACGTCGGCGATTCCCGCGCCTATCTCTTGCGTAGCGGTGCGCTGCAGCAGCTTACGAACGACCATTCGCTCGTTGCGGAGCAGGTTCGCCGCGGAATCCTCACCGCCGCGGAAGCCGACCAAAGCGAAATGCAGAGCGTTCTGCTTCGCGCCCTCGGTACCCATGCGGAAGTGGACGTGGACGCGGACGAACATCCGCTGTTTCCCGGCGACATCCTGCTGCTCTGCTCGGACGGCCTGACGCGGATGCTCACCGAACCCGAAATCGCCGGCACTTTGCAGGTGGAAACCAATCCGCAAAAGGCGGCGGACAAGCTGATCGAATTGGCCAACGACAACGGTGGCGCCGACAACGTCACTGTCCTCGTCGTTCGCCTCGAGAAAGATTCCAGGGGATGGCTCTCCTGGTTACGACCCGGGCAACAATCTCATGCGGGCAAGAACGGC
>Ga0209581_1001087_pt1 | contig 36135 bp, 34 predicted proteins | sample Coa_R2_FD_187160 | JGI IMG/M metagenome (GOLD analysis project Ga0209581, IMG submission 187160) | Surface soil microbial communities from Centralia Pennsylvania, which are recovering from an underground coalmine fire - Coalmine... | ecosystem: Environmental > Terrestrial > Soil > Unclassified ...
CTCGCCAACGATCCACTCGGTGCTTACTGGCCGAACCCGGCGTCGGTGTGTCCGAAGCCAAGCCGTCGCCTTATCATGCATTGGGTCGCTTCTATTCATAAGCGCGAAGAAGCCACTCGTAGCGAAGAGGGTTTCACTTGCCATAGATTGCGGCGTCGATCTCTACGTTGATTAACGAGTCAATTGGTTCTGCGAGTTCGTGCAGACGAAAAATTGGATCGTTTTCGACAACATCCACGGTTGGTTTAAGAGGCAGAATACGGGCCAGCGGCCGGTTTCGGTACGTAAGAGTGAGGGACCGCCCCGCCTTAACTGCGCGCAACACGCGGCTGAATTGAAACCGCATCTCGTGTGTAGAAATAGCGTCGGTTCGACTGGTCTGCTTTCGAGGCTTCATTATGTAAAATATTATGTTTCGTCGCCAGCGAGTCAACGCGCCTTTCGTTCGGCGTTAATAATGGACTTTGACGAGAAACAACCCCTCGGGGGGCGCGGCGAAGCGAGCAGCGGCGACGTCTCCAGAGCGGAGCCGCGCGGTGATATCTTCCACGCGCATTTTGCCGAGCGCGCATTTTACGAGCGATCCGACCATGAGGCGAACCATTTTGTAGAGAAAACCGTCGCCGTGGAACTCGATCGTCACGCAGGGACCCCGCTTGCGCACGCGCGTGGAGTAAATCGTGCGAACCGTGCTTGGTTCGGGTTTGCCGCGGCTGGCGGCGAAGCCGGCAAAATCGTGTGTGCCCACAAACGCTTTCGCGCCTTTGGCGAGGAGATTCAAATCCAGCGGTTGCGGAACATGCCAGGCACGGGCCGATTCGAAAGGGGACATGACCGGCGCGTTCCAGATTCGGTAACGATAAATCTTGCCCTTGGCCGAAAGCCGGGCGTGAAAATTTTGGGAGACAAATGCGCTGCGGAGCACGCGAATGGTCGGGGGCAGCAGGGCGTTGAGCGCATTACGCCAGTGCGCAGCCGGCATTTGTGTGCGTGGCAGATCGGCATGCGCGCATTGCGCGAGGGCGTGGACGCCGGCGTCGGTGCGTCCGGCCCCATGCACGCGCACCGGCCTGCCCGCGACGTGTTCCAAAGCGCGCTCGAGATGGTCCTGGATGGTATTGCGGTGGGACTGACTCTGCCAGCCGGCGAATGAGGCGCCGTCGTAAGCGATGATCAGTTTGAGCCTGCGCGTTGTCGGGTTGCTGCTGCTCATGCTGAACAGCCGCTGCTGCCCGCTGCGCGCCGGTCGAGGTAACTTTGCAAAATCATTTGAGCTGCCACCTGATCCACATAATGGCGCGTGTCTCGGGTTTTTTTGCCCGCATGACGCAAGGCGCGGTGCGCGGCGGCGGTGGTGAGCCGTTCATCGCAGGTGACGACGGGGCAGGGCAGAATGGCGCGCAGCTTTTCTGCGAACCGCAGCGCTTCGTTTGCGGCAGGACCGATTTGCCCGTTCATCTGCCGGGGAACGCCAAGGACGACGTGATCGATCTGTTTTTCGCGCGCGATCTTTGCAATTCGCGACACGGCGTTGGCATCGGCTGGAATGGTCTCCAGCGGATGCGCCAGCGACTGCAGCTCGTCGGAGATGGCGACACCGATGCGGACGCGGCCCAAGTCGAGCGCGAGAATCGGTTTCATTTCTCCGCCAAGCGATGGATGCGGCATCATTGCAGATCTGGAGGGAGTTTGCCTACAAGATCCTTGATGCGCTCCGCTTCATGCCGGTGACAGACCAACACGGCGTCGTTTGTCTGCACGACGATGAGATCGCGGACGCCAAGCAGCGCCACGGTGGCGCCATCCTGCTCGAACACGATGTTGTTGCTGGAATTGACCGCCGTGATGGGGCGGTTTGCGGCGTTGCCATGTTTGTCCTTCGGAAAATAGCCGGCCACTGCGGTCCAGCTTCCCACGTCGTCCCAGTCGAAGCCTGCCTCCACCACAAGAACGCGATCGGCTTTTTCCATGATGGCGTAATCGAAGGAGATGCGCGGCAGCGTATGGAAACGTTCGCGCAGCGTCTTCTCGAAATTTTGCGGAGCGCGCAGCTGTGAAATGAAGTCTGCCAGTTCGGGCGCGTGCCGGTTGAATTCGCGAAGCACAGTCGGCACTGACCAGACAAACATACCCGCGTTCCAGCGGAAATTTCCCTTTCGCAAAAACGATTCGGCGAGGTCGGGGTTTGGTTTTTCGCGAAAGCGCACGACGCGATGGACGGACTGGTTACCGGGATGGCTGCGCAGACGAACTGGTTTGCCCTGCTCGATGTAACCGTAGCCGGGGCAGGCCCAGGTGGGTTTGATGCCGATGGTGACGAGTTCGCCGGTTTCTTCCGCGGCATCGGCGGCCAGCGCGAGAGTTTGTTGAAAAGCTGCGCGGTTGGCGATGACGTGATCGGCCGGCAAGACGACCATGATTGCAGTGTGATCGCGCGCGGCTACCCAGCCTGTGCCGAGCGCCACAGCCGCGGCGGTGTCGCGTTTTACCGGTTCGGCGATGATGTTTTCCTTCGGGAAATTGCTCAGCAGCTGGCGAACGGCGCCTTCCTGTTCGGCGTTTGTCAAAATCAATGTGCGCTCCGGTGGAACAAGTCCCTCGAGACGCGCCAGGGTTTCTTCCAGCAGCGTTTTGGTTGAAACCAGACGAAGCAGTTGCTTGGGGCGCGCGCGCCGGCTCAAAGGCCAGAACCGTTCGCCGCTGCCGCCGGCGAGGATGAGCGCGTAGGTGGAACTGGACATATTCGGATTCAAAGGTTGAGCCACAGGTTTACACCGATGAAGCAGCGATGAGAAGCGCCGGCAGCTATCGTGTTGCAGTCAGGCGCGGTTTTCATGTTGTGGTATTGCGGGAGCGCGCTGGCTATTTTAGCCAGGAAAAAATTTCCCATTTCTTTTTTCCGGCAGGCCGTGTAATGGTAGGCGATGTCTTTGCCGGTATCCATTTCAAAAACCTCGGAGCATCTTCCGATCGATCCGTTGCTTGTGGTAACGCGCACAGCTCTTGGCCTTGGCCTTGGGATTTTAATGGCTGACAAAATCAAGCCTTCCATTCGTCAGGCGGCGGCGATCGCGCTGGTGGCGGTTGGCGCCCTGGCCGCGGCGCCGTGGCTGGTGAAGGTGACCGTGGGGCAAATTACCCGGCCGGAAACCGAATGGGGCAGCCGCGCTCGCTTGCGCTCGATCCGCAGCGATTCGGGTTACAGCGAGGACAGTGAAATCTATTGAAGCGGCGGCTTGCGCAACAGGCGCCAATTTTTATCGCTGCAGGGCCATCTCTTTCGCGTGCGCCTGGCGCGACTCACGACGCGTGGCCTGCGCTTTTGGTTCGCGTGCCTGACAGGCCAGAGCAGCCTGGATGAATCCCCTGAACAAGGGGTGTGGCTTGTTCGGTTTACTCTGGAACTCCGGATGATACTGGCAACCGACAAAGAACGGGTGATCGCGCAGCTCCACAAGTTCGGCAAGCAATCCGTCGGGCGAGGTGCCCGAGATGATGAAACCTTTCTCGCTCATGCGCTGGCGATATTTCATGTTGAACTCGTACCGGTGTCGGTGGCGTTCCATCACTTCGGACCGGCCGTAGAGCCTTTCGGCCAGCGTGCCTTTGGCGATTTTGGTGGGCCACGTGCCCAGGCGCATGGTGGCGCCCATGTTTTTGACGCCGCGCTGTTCTTCCAGCAATGAGATCACCGGCTCGGGCGTATTTTTGTCGAACTCGGTGCTGTTGGCCTGTTTAATTCCGCAGGCGTTTCTGGCAAACTCGATCGTTGCCACCTGCATGCCCAGGCAGAGTCCCAGGTAGGGAACCTGATGTTCGCGCGCGAAACGGGCGGCGTTGATTTTGCCTTCCACGCCTCTGGCGCCAAAGCCGCCGGGCACGAGAATGCCGGCGGCCTCGGCCAGGCGGCCGTCAGCTTCGCGGGTGAGCGATTCGGCATCGATCAGCAGCAGTTCAATGCCGCAGTCTTCGCTGGCGGCGGCGTGCGTGAGCGATTCGTAAATGCTCTTGTAGGCGTCTGGGACGTCGAAGTATTTGCCGACCATTGCGATTTTGACTCGTTTGGCGGGGCTGATGACGCGTTTGACGAAATTTTTCCAGTCGGCCAGGTCCGGCTCGCGTGTTTGCAGTCCCAGGAGATCGCACACCAGTTGGTCGAGTCCTTCGGCGTGCAGTGTCAGAGGCACTTCGTAGATGGTGTGCTCGACGTCGCGCTCTTCGATGACGGCTTTCTCGGCGACGCTGCAAAACATGGATAATTTGCGGCGCAGATCGAGCTCGAGCGGCCGTTCGGTGCGGCAGATCAACACCTGGGGTTGCAGCCCTATCTCGCGCAGCTTGGCCACGCTTTGCTGCGTGGGTTTGGTCTTCATTTCCCCGGCGGCCTTGATGTACGGCACCAGGGTGACGTGCACAGTGATGACGTTTTGTGCGCCGACCTCGAGGATGAACTGCCGAATGGCCTCCAGAAACGGCAGACCTTCAATGTCGCCTGTGGTGCCGCCAATTTCGGTGATCACCACGTCGTATTTTTTCTCGTCGGAAATCTCGCGAATGCGCGCTTTGATCACGTCGGTCACGTGCGGGATTACCTGCACGGTTTTGCCGAGGTAATCGCCCCGGCGCTCTTTCAAGATCACCGACTCGTAAACCTGACCGCTGGTGAGATTATTGTAGCGCGAAAGAACGCAGTTGGTAAACCGCTCGTAATGGCCAAGGTCGAGATCGGTTTCCGCGCCGTCGTCCAGCACATAGACTTCGCCGTGCTGGAACGGATTCATCGTGCCGGGATCGACATTGAGGTACGGGTCGAACTTTTGCAGCACCACTCGCAGACCGCGCGCCTCCAATAGCGTGCCCAGGGAGGCTGCCGTGAGGCCTTTGCCCAGGGAACTAATCACCCCGCCGGTGACGAAAACGTATTTCATGACGCTTCTCTCCCCTTGTTCCGGGAAAGCTGCGACGCCCGGAGCTGTTGTTCGAGCGCTTCTGCGTCCCGCGGCGTATCTACGCCTGGCGATCCTTTGGCAGTGATGAGCACATGAACAGTTACCCCATTTTCCAGCGCGCGCAATTGCTCGAGCGATTCTGCCAATTCAAGTGGACTCGGTCTCCAGCGCACAATGCGAAGGAGCGTCGCTCGCCGGAACCCGTAAATTCCCTGGTGACGCAAAAAGAGGCGGCGCATTTGTTCACGGCCGGCGCTCTTGGCGGCTGCAAAACCGCCGCCGCGAAAGAACGGGATGGGGGCGCGGGAAAAATAGAGCGCGTTGCCGCGCAGATCGACCACCACTTTCACCTGATGCGGGGAAAGCGCCTCTTGAGGATTTGTGAATGGATGAGCCGCAGTTACGATGTGGACGCTTCGATCGGCGCGAAGTTTTTCCACGACCGCGTCGATCAGTTGCGGGCTTATGAGCGGTTCGTCTCCCTGGATATTGACGATGTAGCGGAATGCTCCGGCTTTTTTCGCGACTTCGGCAACGCGCTCCGTTCCGCTGCGGTGTTTTGACGAGGTGAGCGCAACCTCCGCGCCCCAACTGAAAGCCGCTTCGGCAATGCGCATGTCGTCGGTAGCGATGATCACCGAGTCCAGCTTTTTGGCTCGCTGGCACTGTTCCCAGACGCGACGGAGCAGCGGTTTGCCTGCGATTTGGTGAAGCGGCTTTCCGGGAAAGCGCGTCGAACGCCATCGAGCCGGAATGATTCCGACCGCCTTACTCATTGCCAGTTGGGGAGTGGAAAGGTTTTCAAATCAGATGGCGGGGCTTTTAAAATCGTCTCTGCGGCAGCGGCCAGATCCCCGGCAATCCAGTCGGCGGCGCTGCCGGCGATATCGCGGTCGGGCCCGGTGCGCACGCGAACGGCGCGCACGCCGGCGTTGTGGGCGCATTGAACATCAATTTCCTTGTCGCCGATCAAGAATGATCGCGCAAGATCGATGCGATGCTCTCGCTGCGCCTTTAAAATCATCCCCGGCGCCGGCTTGCGGCATTGGCAGCCCTCGCCGGGGGCGTGTGGGCAAAAATAGACGCCATCGATTAAATTGCCTCCCAGCTGACGAAGAACTTCCGCTTCCACGGCCCGGTATTGATCGAGCGTTAGCAGGCCCCGGCCGATGCCGCTCTGATTTGTGACGATGACGAGTTTGAAGCCCCGCGCTTTCAAGCGGCTCAATGCTTCCGCGGCGCCGGGAAAAATTTTTACCTGGTTCGGTTCGGAACAGTAATTGCAATCCTCCATGATTGTGCCGTCCCGATCGATGAAGGCGGCCGGTGTCAGCGTGTGGGTGGACATTCTACGACGCGATGGCTCCGCTCGCGGCGGGCGCACGCCCGGTTACTCGAGGCAGGCGGACTTTCTCAAGAGAGATCATTTTGAAAACTGGCGAGCAACTCGTCCCGCGTGACCGTGGCAGTGCCCAGCTTGCTCACGACCACCGCGCTCCCGTGGTTGGCGATTTCCGCCGCTTCGGTGGGTGTGGCGCCACAGGCCAGGCCGAGCGTGAAAAGCGCGATAGCCGTGTCGCCCGCTCCGGAGACGTCGAAGACTTCCCGGGCCTTGGTGGGAATGTAATGCGGCGGTTCATTTTTCTGGAAAAGCATCATGCCGTGTTCGCCCAGCGTGATCAGGACGTATTTGGTTTGCCATTTTTTCAGCAGGATTTGGCCGACTCGTTTGAGATCGGCGTCCTGCGAGGGAGGGGCGTCCAGATCGCGAGCTGGAATCCCGGCGGCCAGGAACGCTTCGGACCGGTTGGGTTTTACCGCGGTGAGCCCGTGCCACTCGACGGTGTTGCGCGGGTTGGGATCGGCGGCGACGATCTTTCCCGCCAGGCGCGCCTCATCCGCGATGGGCGAAACGAGCGCAGTTGTCAGGAATCCTTTCCCGTAATCTTCGAAGATGATCGCGTCGGTCTGGGGCATATTTTTGCGCACGGCAGCAATCACTTTTTCGATTTGGCGCGGCGATGGGCCGACAAATTGCTCGCGATCGACGCGCACCACCTGCTGGTGGCGGGCAATGATGCGGGTTTTGACGATCGTGCGAAAGGACTCTTCCTCGACAGCGTTGGAAGTATCGATGTTCTGAGCCGCCAGCAGTTGCTGGAGCCGTTGTCCGCTGTGATCGCTGCCGAGCAAGCCAATGATGGCCACCTGCTTGACAAATTCCCGCAGATTGCGAGCCACGTTGGCAGCGCCGCCAGGGTAAAACGATTCGCCGGTCACCTCCACCACAGGGACCGGCGCTTCCGGGGAGATGCGGCCAACCTTTCCCCACACAAATTCATCCAGCATCAGGTCGCCAATCACGGTGATGCGCCTGGATGATGCGCGTTCGAGAATCTGTTGCAGCCTGCTGAGCTTCATGAGGGTATTGGAAGTTTGCGGTTTGGGCTCATCGATGGAATCGGTGAAGGCGCGGGTTGTCTCTGGCGATAGTTCTGCTTAAGATGTGCTCCATTAAAGGCTGAACGCGAATTGAAAATCAAATGTCGAAGCTGGCTATGATTGGCTGGATCAAGCATAGGAAATGGGTGGTGGCTTTGCTGTGCGGTGTGGCGGCGAGCGTTTCTGCCGCGCCGGCTCCGCAGCGCATCAATATTAAAGAATTATCCACGACTGTGGAAGATGTCGTGGTGCCGCTGCCGAACGAAATTTTTGGCGCTTTAAACAAGCTGGGCGAGGTCAATTGGAAGGCGCACGTGCGCAGCGACAAGGGCCCGAATTTCACCGAGCGTCCGCGCATCGCGCTGTTGCTGGGGACGGTGATTGCCGACGGCTTTATCGCCGTGCAGGCCGAAGACGCTGCGGCAGTGAAGGAAATTGGGCAGCGCGTTTTGACGCTGGCCAGAGGAATTGGAGTGGGCAACTCGATCACGCCGCACGCCAAAGCCATCATCGAAGCGGCGGACAAACGCAACTGGGACAATGTGCGGCAGGAACTGGATCGCACACAGAACAGCGTGCAGCAGGCCATGAACGAGGTGCACGACGAAAAGCTGGCGCAGCTGGTCAGCCTCGGCGGCTGGCTCCGCGGCACGGAAGTGTTGACCTCAGTGTTGAAAGATCATTTCAACGCCGGCGGCGCCGAGTTGTTGCATCAGCCCGATTTGCTTTCGTATTTTCAGACAAGACTTCAGGCCATGCCGGAGTTTAATCTTCCAATCATCCATCAGATTCAGGATGCTCTCGTCGAAGTGAAACCGCTCATCGACGTCGGTAACGCCCGGATCCCCCCCGAATCGGTTAAAAAAGTTCATGAGATCACGGCGCGACTCGATCACGGCATTGTAACGCGAGATTAAACAATGCCGATGAACGGGTTCGCTAAAATCTTTCCCCGCGGGGGTTGCGCGCTGCTTGTGGTCCTTCTCGGCCGGGTTGCGGCGCTTGCTTCGGTGGACGACGCCCAGTCTTTTGCTCTTCAGGCGGCCGAACCGTACGTCAAACAGGGATTCCAGGTGCGGGAAGATTACTGGGGCGGCGATCTGGGGGCGGGCGAGAAAAAGGCGGTGCGCCAGCAGCTGTTCAAGGGGAATGAATATTGGTTCTGGCTGGGAACGGAAGTCAATCGAGCCAAAGTGTCAGTCCATGTTTACGATTCGGATGGCAAGCTGGCCGAGGAACCCGACAGCTGGGAGAAGGGCCATTTTGCCGCGGCGCATGTGATTCCCAAGGCTACGGGAAGTTATTTCATCATCGTCAGTGTCGAGGAATCGCCAGAGGAACGCACCCATTGGGCGCTGGTGTACGGTTTCCGGTAGGGTTATCTTACACGGCACCGATGCCGGCCAAGAATGCCCGAGACAGTTCCTCCACTCATGACGGAAACTCGCACCCTTCAGTTTGAAAGCCCGCGCGCGTTGCAATCGCTCTACGCCAACGACATCAGGTTGCTGAAACAGTTGGAGGATTCGCTCGGTGTAAAAGTGACCACGCGCGAAGGCTGGGTGCGTTTGGAAGGCGAACCGGGCCGGATCGCCAAGGCGCAGCAGGTGTTCGATCAACTGGAGCAGGCGCGCCGGCAGGGAGTCAACATTCAGAAACGCGAATTTACCTATGCGTTAAAAGCGGTCGCCGAAGATCGCAACGAAAACCTGGGCGAAGTGGTGGCAACCCGGATCGTCACCTCCTCACGCAAACCGCCCATTGTAGCGCGGACCGCAAACCAGCGCGCGTACGTCGAGGCCATCCAAAAACATGATGTTGTTTTTGGAATCGGCCCGGCCGGAACCGGCAAAACGTTTTTGGCTGTGGCGATGGGCGTCGCAGCGCTCAAAAAAGATCAGGTTTCCCGCATCATCCTGACGCGTCCCGCGGTGGAGGCGGGCGAGGCGCTGGGGTTTCTTCCCGGCGACATGGAGCAGAAAATCACGCCGTATCTGCGACCGTTGTACGATGCGCTACGGGAGATGCTGGAGCCTGAGGAACTGGAGCGAGCCATGGCCCGGCAGACCATCGAGGTGGCGCCGCTGGCCTACATGCGGGGGCGCACGCTTAACGATGCCTTTGTGATTCTGGACGAGGCGCAGAACACCACCACCGAGCAGATGTTCATGTTGCTGACGCGAATCGGTCTCAACGCCAAGTGCGTGGTGACGGGCGACGTGACCCAGATCGATCTGCCGGCCAACAAACGTTCCGGCGTGGTGGAAGCGCTTCAAGCATTGAAGAATGTGCCGGGAATTGCCACAATATACTTCAGCGAACGCGACGTCGTGCGGCACGAACTGGTGCGCGCCATCATTGGCGCGTATCAGCAGCATCGCTCTCCGGCGCCGGCTTCGCGCAAATAACGAGCATGTTCGATTTTCTTAAACGCGGGCGGCTCATCAGGCGCGGTCTCGCTTCGCGCAAGACGCGGCGTCGCCGGACGCGGAGCGAGCTGATGGCGCGGCTGGAGACGGCCGCTTTCGCGAAGGTGTTGATCTATTCGGCGTTTGCCGGCGGCCTGGCATTTCTGGTTTTCAGCGGTCAACAGCCCGAGCCGACGAAGAATTTTGTGATTGCATTGCTGGTTTTGGCCACTGCGATTACCCAGCTTTGGATCAATCAACCGAAAAGCTTCGAGCGAAGCTCGCGGGTTCTGCTGATTTTCGGAGTCATTCTTCTGCAGCTGGCCGTCACCAAGCTGCTCTTTGTGCTGTGCAACAGCGGCAGTTACCGCTTTTTAAAACCGGACATGGCCTGGCTGATCACGCCCTATGCCTTTGCACCGCTGGTTCTAAGCGTGCTGCTGGGGCGGCATCATGGCCTGTATGCGGCGTTTTTCGTCAGTCTCTGGAGCAGTGTGTTGTTTGGCCCGATCGATGCGCCGCTGCTCATAACGAGTTTGATCAGCGGATTCACGGCCGTTTCCCTCACGCTTCAGGTGCGCCGGCGCAGCCAGTTGATTCGGGCCGGTTTTTGGGTCGGGCTTGCGATCTGGCTGTTGTCGCTGACGTTTGGCCTGATCGGACCCATCAATTGGTTTTATCCCACAGCCAACGACTGGGGAATGATCGGGTTGCAAAGCGCTCTGGCCATCGGCAACGGGATTTTGACCGCCACGCTTGTCGGCGGCGCACTGCCGCTTTTGGAAAACCTGTTTCAAATCACGACGGATATTTCCTGGCTCGAAGCCTCCGATCTAAATCATCCCTTGCTGCGCCGGATGACCATTGAAGCGCCCGGCACTTATCACCACAGTCTGGTAGTGGCCAATCTGGCAGAAGCCGCCGCCGGCTCGATCGGCGCCAACGCCACGCTCTGCCGCGTCTGCTCCTATTTCCACGACGTCGGCAAACTGGTGAAACCGGAATACTTCACTGAGAACATGAGTTTTGAGCGCAATCCGCATGACGATCTGGCGCCTACCATGAGCGCGTTGATCATCATCGCCCATGTCAAGGAAGGCGTCGATCTGGCGCTGAAACACAGGCTCAACCAGCGTATCATCGATATCATCCAGGAACATCACGGCACGTCGCTGGTCCGCTATTTCTACCAGCGGGCGTTGCAGCAGTACGAAGACGCCCGGGCAGGCGGCAAAATCATGAAATTGCGCGAGGAAGACGTCCCGGAGGTGCATGAAGAAAGTTTCCGTTACAGCGGGCCAAAACCTCAGACAAAGGAAAGCGCCATTGTCAGTCTGGCAGATGCGGTCGAGAGCGCCTCGCGCAGCTTGGAAAAACCCACTCCGCAGAAAATCGAGACGCTGGTCAACGAGATCATCGAGGAACGCGTCGCTGACCAGCAGCTGGACGAATGCCCGCTGACTCTCCGCGAGTTGAAAGAGATTGCCAAAAGCTTTCGGGTGACGCTGTCCATGATGCTGCACAGCCGCATCGCGTATCCGAAGGCGGGATCGAAGACGACCACCATTATTCCGCGGGACGAACCGGTGCGTCCCGACGTCATGGCCGCAACGCGCAAACCGGAGACGGCTCCGCCCGTTTCCGCGGCGTGAACAGCGCCGCGGGGCAGGGAAACGGCGGCGCCTCCCTCTACAATTCCGGTGGCCGGGCGCGCGGCTCACGGTCTTTGGACCCGCCGGTGCCCGGAACAGTGACAAACGGTCCGCCTTCCAGGGGGCTGACTTTTGTGAAAGCGACGTCGGGCATTTCGCTGGGCAACCCTTCCAGAGGAAAATCTTTCCGCAGCGGAAAGTAAGGATAGCCTTCCCACATGAGGATGCGCCGCAGATCGGGGTGCCCGCGGAACTTGATCCCCATCATGTCGTACACCTCGCGCTCGTGCCAGTTGGCCGTGGGCCAGATGTCGCAAACCGTATCCACCGTCTCCGTTTCCTCGGGGACCTTGAGTTTCAGACGTAAATGCGCGGCATGCGGCATCGAATAGAGATGGTAAACGATTTCAAACCGCGGGTCTTCGCCGAGATTATCAATGCTTGTAATATCCAGGAGATAATCGAAGCGCAGTTGGTCGCGGCAGAATCGCGCAATGTCGCGCAGGTTGTCTGCTCCGATGGTGTAGCTGGTCTCGCCACGGAACTCCACCTTCTGCGAAATTTTTTCGCCCCACGCTTTCTCGAACGATTCGAACAGTTCCTGCGCGGTTACAGCCATCACTCTAGTCGGAGCCGCGCTGGCGCCGCCTTATTTGCGGCGGTATTTCGGAACGCGGGCCGCGTTCACGCCAGGGCGGGCTCAAGTTTCGCCTCCCGTTTTGGGTTCTCCTTTGCGAACGAACGTTCCCGGGAAATTTTCTCCTGCAACTTCATCAGCCCGGCCAGGAGCGCTTCCGGACGCGGCGGGCAACCGGAGATATAGACATCGACCGGAATCAACTGATCGATTCCCTGCAGCACGGCGTAAGAGCGATACATGCCGCCCGTGGAGGCGCAGGCACCCATGGCGATCACCCACTTGGGTTCGGGCATTTGTTCGTAAATGCGCTTGACGGCCAGCGCCATTTTGTAGGTCACGGTGCCGGCGACAATCATCACATCGCACTGGCGCGGCGAAAACCGCATCACTTCCGCCCCGAACCTGGCGATATCGAAGCGGGAGGCCGCCGCCGCCATCAACTCGATGGCGCAACAGGCCAGGCCCATCGGCATGGGCCAAAGCGAATTTTTTCGCACCCAGTTCAGCACCGCGTCGAACCGGCTGAAGATCACATTGCCTTCGATCTTGGAATCGTATGCCGTGGCGCGCCGTTCCGTCATGCGTTAAACGTAGAAACAGCCCGCGGCAGCGCAACTGAAAAGGGGCGCACGTTGACATGAGGGAAACACGGATTACAAGAGACGAATCTTAAAAAAATCGTTAAAGCTGTGTTCATCCGCCCCTAAGCGCATGATCGTTTGCCCGGGCAGAAGACCATGACTGTGTCCATCCGCACCCACCTCGACCAACTGGAGAACCAGAGCATCTTCATTTTTCGCGAGGCGTATCACGCCTTCAAAAACATCGCCATGCCCTGGTCAATGGGCAAAGATTCCAACGTCCTGATCTGGCTGGCGCGCAAGGCATTTTTCGGCCGCGTGCCGTTCCCGGTTCTGCATATCGACACCACTTACGAGTTTCCCGAGATGCTCGAGTTCCGCGAATGGGCCAGGCAATTTCACAATTTGAATTTGATCGTCAAAATCAATACCGAAGCTCGCGCGCGCGGGATCGGTTATGAGACGCATGATCCGGTGACCGTGACGCACGAGCTGAAAACGGTCGCGCTCCAGCAGGCCCTGGCCGATTACAAATGGGACGCGCTCATCACCGGGATCCGCCGCGACGAGGATCCGACCCGCGCGAAGGAACGATATTTTTCGCCGCGCAACGCGCAGTTCGAATGGGATTACAAGGATCAGCCCCCGGAATTCTGGGGACAATTTGTGACCGGCGTGGCAAAGGGCGAGCACGTGCGCGTGCAACCGTTGCTCGACTGGACCGAGATCGACGTGTGGCGCTACATCCAGCGTGAAAATATTCCCATCCCAAAAATGTATTTCGCGCGCAATGGCAAACGCTATCGCTCCCTGGGTTGCAGTCCCATTACTCATCCCATTGAGAGCAACGCCTCCACCATCGACGAAATCATTGCCGAACTGGAAGCCACAAAAGTCTCCGAGCGCGCCGGGCGCGCCCAGGATTATTACGAACGCAACGCCATGCAGAAGCTGCGTGCGCGCGGCTTCTTGTAATATTGGACCGGCACATTAGAAATCGGGCGCCACATGAGAGTTCACCAACGCAAGAAGCGTAAGGGGGGCGAGGCAAACGCGCGTCTCGCCGCGCCGTTCGCCGGCAGCGGAGCGGGCTGCGCTGGCCGCTTCTAATTCACATGCAGCGCTCCCATCCCAAGTCCGAGCGCGGCACTTCGCAATCCTCGCTGGCGTTGCCGCTGCGCGTTGTTTTTGTGGGTCACGTTGATCACGGCAAGTCCACCCTCATCGGGCGAATCCTGCACGACACCGGTTCGTTGCCCGAGGGAAAAATGGAGATGGTCCGCAGCGCGTGCGCCGCCGAAGGCGTGCCATTCGAGTATGCATTTTTGCTCGACGCATTGCTCGAGGAACAAAAGCAAAACGTAACGATCGACACCACAGAGATTCGTTTTCGGACAAAACGACGCCCGTACATCATCATTGACGCGCCGGGTCACAAGGAATTTTTGAAAAATATGATCACCGGCGCGTCGCGCGCCGACGCGGCCGTGCTGGTGATCGCCGCCAACGAAGGCGTTCGCGAACAGAGCCGGCGTCACGCTTATCTTTTGAAATTGCTCGGCATCCGCCAGCTGGTGGTCGTGGTCAACAAGATGGATCTGGCCGATTTTTCCGAGGAACGCTATCGCCAGATTGAGGCGGATTACCGGAAGTTCCTGTCCGGCCTGGGACTTCAGGCGCGCATCTTTATTCCCGCTTCGGCGAAAACCGGTGAGAACGTGGCGCAAGCCGGCATGAAAATGAAATGGTATTGCGGGGCAAACGTGCTGGAGGCGCTCGATCTCCTCACGCCGCCCGAACCGGATATCGATTTGCCGCTGCGTTTTTGCGTGCAGGACATCTACCGCTGGGATGATCGGCGCATCATCGCCGGGCGCGTGGAAACCGGCAAACTGCGCGCCGGCGACGAACTGGTGTTTTCTCCCGCAAATAAAACCTCAAAAGTCGCGTCGATCGAGCGCTGGGGCGCGTCGGACCAGAGTGAAGCCATCGCCGGCGATTCCGTGGGAATCACCTTGGCGGAACAAATTTTCGTGGAGCGCGGCTATGTCGCTTCCCACCGCGACCAGGCTCCGATCGAAACCAATCGGTTTCATGCCGACATATTCTGGATCGTGCACGAACCGTTGTTGCTGGGACGTCCGTACGATCTGCGTCTGGCCACCCAGGAAGTGAAATGCGAAGTCGTCGCCATGGAACAAGTCGTGGACTCCTCGACGCTGGAGGTCAGCGCCGGCAGGCGCGAACGGCTGGAACGCAACGAAGTCGGCCGCGTCACGATTCAAACGCGCGGCCCGCTGGTGATGGATAATTACGAGCGCATCCCGCAGCTGGGCCGATTCGTGATCGTCGATCACGGCCGCATCTGCGGCGGCGGCACCATCTTCGGCGGCGTTTACACCGACCGCAGCACTGAGACCAAGAGCAAAAATATCTTCTGGGTGGAAGGTAAAATCACCGCGCGCGATCGCGCCCTGCGGATGGGACATCGCGGCGCGGTCGTTTGGTTCACCGGGCTCTCCGGCGCGGGCAAATCAACTCTGGCCCGCGCGCTCGAGCGCGAGCTGTTTCTTCGCGGCATCCATACGTACGTGCTGGACGGCGATAACATTCGCCACGGGCTCAACGCGAATCTGGGGTTTTCACCCGAAGACCGGGTGGAGAACATTCGCCGGGTAAGCGAAGTGGCAAAACTAATGGCCGATTCCGGCGTGGTGACCATTACCGCCTTCATTTCGCCTTATCGCATGGACCGGCGGCGCGCGCGCGAGATCGCGCTCTCGGGTGAGGCCGAGTTCATCGAGGTTTTTGTCGATGCGCCGTTGGAAGTGTGCGAAGCGCGCGACCCGAAAAATCTCTACAAAAAAGCGCGCGCCGGGCAGATTCGCGAGTTTACCGGGATTGACGCTCCGTACGAAGCTCCGGAAGATCCGGAGATTGTGGTGCACACCGATCGCCAGAGCGTCGAGGAATCGGTGGCCACGATCCTCGAGCAATTGCTGCCGCGCCTGCGAAACGTCGAATAGATGCCGGAGACTGCATTGCGAATCCGGGACGCCACGTTGCGCGACGCGCCGGGGATTGCTGCGCTGATGCGCGAGCTTGGCTATGAAACGCAACCCTCAGAAATGGAAACGCGCCTGCGATCGATCCTGTTCGACCGTGCTTACAAAACCCTGGTGGCTGCGGTGGATGATCGGGTTTGTGGAATCATTGGCACACTCGCCCACCCAACTTACGAACACAATGATCCAACCGGCAGAATCCTGGTTTTGGTAACAGCGCGCGTTGTGCGCCGCAGGGGAATCGGGCGCGCGCTGGTAAGCGCCGCGGAGAAAGACTTTGCCGCAAAAGGAATCCGGCGAGTGGCGCTGGATACGCGGCTGACGCGCGAAGCAGCGCACAAGTTTTATGAATCGCTGGGTTATCAGCGAAACGGGTGGCGATTTGTAAAGCAGCTTCAGGTCCGCGATTGATTGGAATCCGATGTGGCAACGTCGCAGGATCCTGATGGCTGCGGTCGCAATGCTGATCTGGACTCCAGCGGCGCGGACCGCGCAGGACTCAGACACCGCCGCGCAAGCAGAGGAAGTGACGGTTACCGGCGAGGCTGCCGGGTCCCTTACATCGGCCTCTCTCGACGAGGCGGCCAGGCAGAAAAAGCAGACGCCCGGCGGGTTCACGCTCAAGGACGCCGGGGAAATGAAACTTGGCCGCGCCTCGAACTTTGAAGATTTGCTCCAGGGAGCGCCGGGAGTTTTTCTTCAGTCGGAAAACGGCGCTGAAGTTTCCAAGATTTCCATTCGCGGATCGGGCATCACGTCTGAGGACGAGCCGCTTGGAGTGATGTTTTTGATGGACGGCCTGAACTTCAACCAGGGTGACGGCGAGGCAACCCTGGAGGATCTCGATGTAGCGGCGATCAGCCATGCCGAAATCTTCCGCGGCGCCAATGCGTTTAAATACGGCGCGCTGACTCTGGGCGGCGCAATCAATCTCGTGCCGTTTACCGGATACGATTGCGCTCCGTTTCAAGTTCGGCTCGAAGGCGGTAGCTACGGTTTTTTCCGCGGCGACATTACCGGCGGCGGTGTGCAGGGCAAATTCGATGAGTTTGGCGCAGCTAGTTTTCGCGAGCGCGAAGGTTTTCGCGACCACAGCCGCGAAGAGACGGAAATCTTTTTTGCCGATTTCGGTTACAGATTCAGCGACCACGCGGAGAATCGCTTTTATCTCACTCTGGACAGGACGAATCGAAATTTGCCGGGCGGTTTGACGAAATCGGAAATGGAGCAGGATCCCTTCCAGGCCAATCCGCTGGCCGTCGCGCAGGACTGGAACAAGTCGCTGGCCAACGTTCGCCTGGCGGACAAGCTGAGTTTTCGAACCGAAGAGATTGAGCTCGAGGTGGGTCTCTTCTGGTTCCATCACGATATCGAGAACCGCGGATTTTTTTCGCCTGTCTTTCGGGAAGGCATCGAGCAGTTTTACTCGGATAATTTTGGCGGAACCGTCAATGTCGTCAGCCGGCAGGAAATCCTGGGCCATCGAAATATTTTGACTCTTGGAGTAAACCCGCAATACGAGGTCGAGCCGACGCAAAATTACGAGAATCTTTTCGGTCGCACCGGGGCAACGACTGCGCGCGGTGTCGGCAGCTCCATAAATCTTCCGGCATATTTCGAGGATCAGTTGTACCTGACGCCGCGGCTTTCAGTCGTCGCCGGCGCGCAGGCAATCTTCGCCGAACGGCATTTTAAGGACGAGTTTTTTGCCGACCAGGCTGGAAATCAGTCAAACCGGCAAAATTTCTGGGGATTCAATCCCAAGCTCGGAGCGATTTACGAAATCAGCGACCGCACGCAGGGCTTTGTAAATTTCAGCCGGAGCTGGCAGCCGCCTTCGATCGATAATCTGGTCGATTTTGACGAAGGCCCAAATTCCAGCGTCGTTTATACTCCGCTGTCGCCCCAACACGCCTGGACGGTGGAGACAGGCACGCGCGGGGAAATCTCCCGTGTCCAATGGGAACTGTCGCTTTATCGCTCGTGGTTCCGCAACGAGTTGCTTGAATTGAACGATCGCTTCGGGAACAACATCGGCACAACGAATGTGCGGCGCTCGATTCACCAGGGACTCGAGGCCGAGCTGGAGGTGGAATTGCTGCGCGAGATTCTCATCGCCGGGCAGGGCGGGGATCGGTTGTCCTTTGAGCAAAGCTATACGCTCAACGATTTTCACTTCGAGCGCGACCCGGTATATGGCGACAACCGCATCGGCGGAATTCCCATTCACCTTTATCAGGCGCAGCTTCTTTACGAAACGCCCTCCGGTTTTTATGCCGGCCCAAATCTGCAGTGCAACTTGTCGCGTTACCCCGTGGATCATGCCGACACTCTTTTTGCCGACCGCTATGTGCTGGTGGGATTCCGCATGGGATTCCGGCGGCGCAGCGGATTCTCGGTTTTTGTGGATTGCAAAAATCTGACCAACCAGCGTTACGCCTCGTCCATCGACGTCATTGCCGATGCCCGCACGGAATCAAATCCGGAAATTTTCCACCCTGGCGATGGTCGTTCTTTTTATGGCGGCGTTTCCTGGAGCTGGTAGGGCAAGCGTTGACCCTCAGCGAATCCAGATCGCCTGAGCATTGGTGAATTCGCGAATGCCGGCCGCTCCAAGCTCCCGTCCGAAGCCGGAGCGCTTCACGCCGCCAAAGGGGAGGCGCGGGTCGGAGGCGACCATCGCGTTGATGAAAACCATTCCCGTCTCCAGATCGGAGGTGAAAAGTTCTTGTTCTTCGGGATCGTTTGTCCAGACGCTGGCGCCCAGCCCAAATACGCTGTCGTTTGCCATTTCAATTGCGTGAGCCGCGTCGCTTATTTTGAATACCGACGCAACCGGTCCGAACACCTCTTCGCGACAGGCGGGCGCGTCGCGGGGCACATCGACGAGCACCGTCGGTTCGTAGAAAAACCCAGGCCCATGAATCCGGTTTCCGCCGGTCAACAGTTTCGCTCCCGCGGCGATCGTTTTCTGCACCTGCTCGTGAACGCCTTGCAAAATTTGCTCCGTCGCCAGCGGCCCAACCTCCGTTGCCGGGTCCATGGGATCGCCGATTTTCAGGGACCGCATCCGGGCGACAAACTGGTCCAGAAACTCGTCATAAATTTCGGCGGCGATAAAAAATCGTTTTGCCGCGATGCATGATTGCCCGGTGTTGATGGTACGCGCTTTCACCGCGGTGCTTAGCGCGCGCTCAAAATCGGCGCTCGGCATCACGATGAACGCGTCGCTGCCGCCCAGCTCGAGCACGGTTTTTTTTATCTCGCGACCGGCAATGCTCGCCACTGCGCTGCCGGCCTTTTCGCTCCCGGTGAGGGTCACCGCCTTGACACGTGGATCGGCGATCAGTTTTTCCACACGTTCCGGTTCAATCAGCAGCGTTTGAAAAACGCCGTCGTCAAAGCCGGCCCGGCAAAAAATCTGTTCGATGGCGAGGGCACACTGGGGAACGTTCGACGCATGCTTGAGCAGCCCAACGTTGCCTGCCATTAACGCCGGCGCCGCGAATCGAAAAACCTGCCAGAAAGGGAAATTCCACGGCATGATCGCCAGGACGGGGCCCAGCGGTTGATACTGAACGTAGCTCTGCGCGGCGTCCGTCTGCGTTACTTCATCTTCCAAAAACCGTTCGCCGTTATCTGCGTAAAACCGGCAGGCCCGCGAGCACTTCTCGATTTCGGCCACTGAATCGCGAAAGAGTTTCCCCATCTCCAGCGTAATGATGCGGGCAAATTTTTCCTTCTCGCGGAGCAACAGTTCCGCAGCGGCCTCCAGCATTTCCGAGCGTTCGCTGAATGCGACGCGCCTGTATTTTTGGAATGCCCGCTCGGCGCGGCCGAGTCGATTCGCGATTTCGCCCTCGTCGAGGGCGGGAAACTCCTTCAGTTTTTCGCCGGTCGCGGGATTAACGGAAGCAATCGCCATAGGGCATTCTACATCGCATTTTGCCTTACAGCCGCAACCCCCTGGGAATCAAAACGCGATCCAGCAGATCGAATAAGCCTTGAACAGCCAGCGCCAGCAACGCCGCCGGGATGGCGCCTTCCAGAATTGTGGCGTGATCATTTAAATTGAGTCCGCTCAGGATCGGTTCTCCCAGGCCGCCGGCGCCGATGAGCGCAGCGAGAGTGGCCGTGCCAACATTGATGACCGCGCTCGTCTTGATTCCTGAAAGAATCGAGCGCGACGCCATCGGCAGATAAATTTCGCACAGCCTGGCTGCCGGGCTCAGCCCCAGCGCGATGGCCGATTCGCGCAACGAGCGGGGGATATCCTGCAAACCGCTGGCGGTGTTGCGCACAATTGGCAGCAGACCGTAAAGGAACAGCGCCGCAATCGCCGTGCGGGCGCTGATTCCAAAGAAGGGCAGGGGAACAAGCAACGCCAGCAGAGCCAGTGAGGGAATGGTTTGCACGATGCCGGCAAAAGCGAGAATGCCGTGGCCGAGCGGCCCGCCCCGACTGGCCACGATCCCCAGTGGCACACCGAGAATCACCGCGAGCAGCAGTGACAGCCCGGTTAACTGAAGATGACGCAAAATCCAGCGCGCTTCTTTGCGAGCCAGCGATTCCTCTGACGCGGCGTTTCCCGCCGAGCGCTCGGCGAAGTATGAGTCGGCGGCTTTCGTGTAATTTTTTGTGCGCTCCGCTTCGGCGTTGAGCCGCATCATGCGTCTCTCATCCAGCGTCGCTTCCAGGCGGCGCAACACCGCGATGGCGCTTTGGGGCAGGGAGAGCCGGTACAGGAATATCGCTTCGTATTTGGGAAAAAAATTCCGGTCATCTTCCAAAGTCACCAGATCGTTTTGTTCGATCCGGGCGTCGGTCGAGTACGCGTCCTTCACGTCGATTTCGCCGCTGGCGAGCGCGCTGTAACCGAGCGCGTGATCAATGCCGGTGACGTTTCGCTGTGGCAGGGCGTATCGTTCGCGCAACCGGCTCCAGCCGTCTTCGCGCCCCAGAAACTCGTGAGTGAGCCCCAGTCGGAGGTCGGGATGTTTTTGCAGATCGCTGATGGTGTGAATGCCGAGGCGTTTCGCTGCGCTGCGCCGCATCACCAGCGCATATGTATTGTTAAAACCCAGTGATTCCGTCATGCCGACGCCAAACTTCGCCAGCGCGTTCCGAATTTCATTGGGCGTCATCGGCCGGCCGTTCCTGAGGATTTCCTGCGCAATCGTTCCGGTGTATTCGGGATAAACGTCGATCTGGCCGGTGCGCAGCGCCTCCCACAGAATGATCGTGCCGCCCATGCCCTGGCGATGTTCCGCCGGAATGCCGGCATCGTGCAACGCGCGCGTGGCAATCTCCCCCAGCACATAGGATTCGGTGAATTTCTTTGAACCGATGATCACCGGATCGTTCGAAGCCAGGACGACAAAAGGAAACAGTATCAGAATAGCGCACAAAAATTGCGAGCCCGGGCACGCTGGTCGTGCCGTTTGGCATTTTGCCGGTCGGCCTGCGCCGGACGCGGATTGAAAGCACCGAGTCATTTGCAGGAGGCGTGCGGGAGAGGCCGCGGCAACAGGTGCGCGCCTCGTGAGCATGGAAACATTTTCATCGGACTGTGATTCCGCGTTGGGCGTGGATGAATTCCGTCACGAAAGGATCGGCGGGTCTTTCGCGCAGATCGGTAATTGAACCCTTTTGCACAACGCGCCCCTCATTCATCAGCACGATTTCGTCGCCGAAATAAATCGCCTCAGCCAGATCGTGCGTCACAAAGAGCACCGTCTGCCGCAGCCGGCTAAAAATTTCCCTGAGATCTTGTTGCAACGAGGCGCGCACGAGCGGATCCAGCGCGCCCAGCGGCTCATCCAGCAAAAGCAATTCCGGCGAAAGCATCAACGCGCGCATCAAACTGACGCGCTGCCGTTGGCCGCCGGAAAGTTCTGCGGGATAGCGTGAAAGCAGTGCAGGCGAAAATCTTGTCAGTTCGCAAAGTTCGGCCAGCCGTTTTTGCAGTTTCGCCCGTGAGATCCCAAGATGGCGCCCCATCAGCAACACGTTGGCGCTCGCGCTCAGATGCGGAAACAAACCGCCTTCCTGGATGACGTAACCGATGCGGCGTCGCAGCAGCTGGATGCTGTGCGGCGTAATCGTTTCACCATCAAATTCGATGGAGCCGGAGTCCGGCTCAGCCAGCCCCACGATCAAGCGCAGCAGGGTCGATTTGCCGCAGCCGCTGGGACCGATGAGCACCGTCGTTTTGCCGCGTGCGATTGACAGGCTTGTGGAGTGCAGCGCGGTGGCATCGGCGTAGCGCTTGCTCACATCAACAAGTCGGACCAGGGCGCTCATGGCAATGACGAACCCGGGCAATTCTGCTGCCGGCGTCCCGAAAAAGGCAATCTCCAGATCGTTGGGGCGATTGGTTTAGCGCGGCCTGGCCGTTACAAAGTAAAAGACCCCAAACAAACGCGCGTCGTCGGTCCACAATTTGGCGAAATCGAAACCGGCCTGCCTCGCGAGCGCGGTGAATCCCTCTGGAGTGTGCTTGTAGGAATGCTCGGTCAGAATCTTTTCGCCGGCGCGAAACTGGAAGGATTGGTCGGCGATTCGCACGGCTTGATCAGCGGTGCTCACGAGATACATCTCGATCCGCCCGGCTTCCGAGTTGTAAACCGCCCGGTGTCGCCACTGGCGAAGATCGAAATTGCCATCCAGTTCGCGATTGATGCGCGCCAGCAAATTCAAATTGAATTGCGCAGTGACGCCCGCGCGGTCGTTGTAAGCGGCTTCGATCACATTCGTCTCCTTTTGCAGATCTACGCCGATCAACAGGCCGCCATTTCGTCCGCATACGTTGGCAATGCGGCGCAGAAATTGCAGCGCCGCGGCGGGCTCAAAGTTGCCAATGGTCGAGCCGGGAAAATAAACAATGTTGCGCGTCGCGCGATGGCGCGGGGAGGGCAATGCCACAGGCTGCAGGTAATCGGCGCAGACCGGCAGAATTTCCAGATCGGGAAAGATTTTTCGAAAAAGCGCGGCCGAATTGCGCAGTTGCTTCTGCGAAATATCGACCGGTATGTAAGCGGCCGGTTTTTCCAGCGCCTCGATGAGAACGCGCGTCTTGGTACCTGCGCCGGTGCCCAGACCGATCAATTCGATCCCTGGCCCCAATTGCGAGGCAATCTCGCGCCGGCTGCGATCGAGGATGTCGATCTCGGTGCGCGTAATGTAGTACTCCGGCAGTTCACATATTTTCTGAAACAACGCCGCGCCGCGTTCGTCGTAAAAATATTTGCAGGGCAGCGTGCGCGGCGTCGAAGAAAGGCCGGCGATTGTTTCCGAAAGGAAATCGGATCCTGACGCGCGGCGGCGCTGATCCGTCTGCCCAGCTGTGATCGGGTGGCCGCTCATGATAAGATTATCGTTCCGCGCGCGTTCGATGGACTCGCGGGCGGCCGAACTATTGCGGATCCCGCGCGAGTCGGATCCCGGTAAACTGCCACCGTTTTTCCGGCTGAAAGAAATTGCGATACGTGCGGCGGATGTGCGTGCGCGAGGTGGCGCAGGACCCGCCGCGCAACACGTACTGGTTGCACATGAATTTGCCGTTGTATTCGCCCAGCGCGCCCGGCGCGGCGCGATAACCGGGGTAGGGCGAGTATGCGCTGCGCGTCCATTCCCAAACGTCGCCAAACATCTGGCGAAGACCTTTTCCAGCCGGGGAGCCGCCAGCGTGTGGGTTCGCCGGTTGCGGATGAAATGTTTCGCACTCGACAAAGTTGCCTTCCACCGGGCAATTCGCTGCTGCGTGTTCCCATTCGAACTCGGTGGGCAAGCGCGCTCCCGCCCAGTTGGCGTACGCGTCAGCTTCGAAGTAACTGATGTGCGTGACCGGCTCGGATTCGTCGAGTGGACGCAGGCCGGCGAGCGTAAAATTCCACCATCGGCCGTCGCGTTTCATCCAGTAAAGCGGCGCTTCCCAGCGCTGTTCATTCACCGTCGTCCAGCCAAGCGACAGCCAAAACTCCGCGCGTTTGTAGCCGTTGTCTTCCATAAACGCCAGGTACTCGCCATTGGTAACGAGGCACGACGCCAGCGAAAATGCGGGAACCAATGTCCGATGCCGCGGTCCTTCGTTATCGTACGCAAATCCCCGGCCCTCGTGCCCGATCTCAACGATTGCTTCCTCGAAGTTGACGAAATGGACCGGAGCCGGAAGCGCCGGGGCGCGCGTTCCTTCCGATCCGGACACCGGACGGTGCGTTCTGGCTTCGCGAAAAACCGGGTAGAGCGGGTTTTGCGCAAAGACGTGCTTGATGTCGGTCAGCAGCAATTCCTGGTGTTGCTGCTCGTGGTGGATGCCCAAAACGAGAATCGGTTCGATCTCATCGAGCAGTTGCGCGCTGGCGCGCTCCAGCAAGTCGGCGATGTGTGAGTCGATCGATGCTCGGTAACGCTGAGCCTCTTTGACCGTGGGACGCGAGATGAGTCCGCGCAAATCGCGCCGGTGCATGTCGCCCGCCGCATTGTAGTAGGAGTTAAACAGGTAGGCGTATTCCGGGACTTCGGCGCGGTAGCCGGCAAGGAATTTTTTCAGGATGAAGGTCTCGAAAAACCAGGTGGTATGCGCCAGATGCCATTTGGTTGGGCTGACATCCGGCATCGACTGCACGACGCAATCTTCCGGTTCAAGCTCGCGGCAGAGGGCATTGGTAAAATCTCTGACTTCGCGGAAACGGGCGAGCAATCGATCCCCGCGAGCGCGGGGCGAATGAGAAAGGCTTGCCGCTGCCGTGTCGGGAGCGGCCTCCGTGGCGGCGCGAGTCAAAGGATGTCTCCCTCTTGTTGCAGTTCTTCCCTGCGCGCCTCGAGCATCTGGTCGTGCGCCGCTTCTTCGAGGCCGTCGATCACGCAATGTTCGCCGACGGTTTCCTCTTCGTCGATGCCAGGGCGCGGGGCGCGATGGCCCGTGGAGCTGGCAATCACACTCCATTCTTCAATGAGATTGGCGTTGTCGGGTGTTTCCTCCGGAGGCGAATGATTCTCCGCGCCCATGAGTTCCCGGCGCGCCTGTCGCCAGTCTGCTTCGGTAAATTGATTCGGGTCGCGCTCATCGATCATGGCAATTTCTCGCGCGCGTTTTTCCACTTCCTCCGGAGAAGGCGCCCCGAGGCCATTGCCATGCACGGAAATTTTTCCGGCGCGCTGGCTGGGTTCCGAGTAATTGTCCATAACCGAATGGGATCAGGCGCCCTGTTTCAGTGACATTTTCCTTTACCGATTGGAGGCCTGCAATTCAAGCGATAAAAATGGCAGCCGCTGGTTGCGCATGAAAACGGACAAGACAATTCAGCTCGCGGAGAGCGGGGTTGTTGGGTTTGAGGAGTTCGGCAACACCCAGGGGGTGCCGGTGATTTTTTGTCATGGGTGGCCCAGTTCGTGCACGATGGCCAGGCTGGCGGACGAACCGGCGCGTGAGCTTGGCATTCGCATTATCTCGCCGGATCGCCCGGGCATTGGCCGCTCCAGTTTTCAGAAGGGCCGGAAATTGATGGATTGGCCGCGAGTTGTCGAACGCCTGGCTGATCAGCTGAACGTGGCCGACTTTCGAATGCTGGCCATCTCCGGCGGCGCGCCTTACGCATACGCGACAGCGGTGGCGATGCCGGCCCGCGTGAAAGCCATCGCGATCGTCGGCGGCGCGATTCCATTTGCCGAGCTCAAAAGCTTTGCCGGTCTGCTGCCGCTTTACCGCTGGATGCTCGCGCTTTATCGGCGGCATCCGCATCTGTTGCGAAATCTCTTTTACCTTGCCCGGCCGATTCTCTCCCTGCGTGCCCCAACTGGCCTTCGACCGCTTCTTTTAAGACTGTTGATGTTGCGTCCGGCGGACGCGGAAAGCCTGCGCGATCGCGCCGCATTTGAAGCGATCTTTGAAAGTCAACGCCGCGCCTGGCGCGCTTCAGCGACGGGAGTGATGGCGGACGCGCAGATTTATGCGGAACCGTGGGGATTTGATCTTGAGGATGTCCGGGTGCCTGTGCGCCTCTGGCATGGCAAAGAGGGTCGCGCCTTTTCGTTCCATCTGGCTGAGCAAGTGGCGAGTCGTCTGCCAAACTGCAGGGCGCGCTACATTGACCACGCCGGCCACTATTCGCTGCCCATCCGCCATATGCGCGAGATTCTGGCGGATTTGATTTCGCTCTAGCGCGGACCTGTTCGCGTTGCCAGAGCAGCCGGAGTTTTGGCGCATTTGGCGCGGCGGCGTTACAATGCTGATTATGGAGGAAGATTTCACCGGCGGAGCGATTCACAGTCAGCCCGCGCGGCGACAATGGAGCGTCGAGCCGCCGTTTGATCAACGCGTTCGTCAGTTGGTTCAGGACTGGAACGGAACCGACTCGCCGGAATTGATTGAGGAAATGATCGTCACTGCGCTGAAGCTGGCGCGCGACGGGACGAGCGTGGCCGACCTGAAGCTGATCAACCGTTCTGTCAAGGAGATGCGCTACGCGGCAAAGGTCTTCGCGCCGTTTCGGCATTTGCGAAAGGTCGTCATTTTTGGTTCGGCGCGCACGCCGGCCAACTCGCCGCAGTACAAGCTGGCGGAGAATTTCGCCCGCGAAATCGTGGCGCACAATTTCATGCTCATCACCGGAGGGGGAGACGGCATCATGGGAGCGGCGCAAAAGGGCGCCGGGCGCGCTCACAGCTTCGCGCTGAACATTCGGCTGCCGACCGAGCAGCGGGCAAACCGGATCATCGAAGGCGATCCCAAGCTCATCACCCTGAATTATTTTTTCACGCGAAAACTCAACTTCGTGAAGGAAGCGCATGCCTTCGTGCTGTTTCCCGGCGGCTTCGGCACGCTGGACGAAGCGTTCGAAGTGCTCACCCTGATGCAGACTGGCAAAACGCGCATCATTCCGGTCGTGTTGCTGGATCAGCGGCGCGGAAATTACTGGGAAACGTGGATGAAGTTTGTTACCCGGCGCCTGCTCAAATTCGGCTTTATTTCAAAAGAGGACCTTTGCCTTTTTAAAATCATGCACCACGGCGCAGAAGCGGTAGAGGAAATTCTGCATTTCTACCGGGTCTATCATTCGGCGCGCTGGGTCGGCGAACGTTTCGTGATTCGCCTCAATCGTTCATTGCCGCAGAAGGCAATTGCCGGGCTCAACAAACAATTTGCCGATCTGCTGCGCAGAGGCGCAATCGTCCAGGGCGGCGCTTTGCGGGAGGAAAAGAACGAGCCCGACATCTGGCATTTGCCCCGCCTTATTCTGACGCCGTATCGCGATCGCTTTGGCCGGTTTCGCCAGTTGATCGACGCGATCAACGATTCGATCCCCGAATAGCGCAGAGCAACGCGCTCTTCAGAATCGCAAACGAACTTCCCCTTTCCCCCGCTCGATTCGGCCGATTTGCCTGGCCCTGAGAATTGCGGCGGCGCGCCGCGCATTTTTCTTTGCAACGATCGCCGCCATTCCCATGCCCATGTTGAAGACCTGATACATCTCGTGGGGATCGATCTTCCCACCCCGTTGCAGAATTTGGAAAATACGCGGCGCGCGCCACGATTTCGTTTCGATCACCGCGTCGCAATTCGGCGGCAAAACCCGCGGCAGATTGTCCACGAGACCGCCGCCGGTGATGTGCGCCAGACCTTTGATGACGCCGCCGGGGACTTTCGCCAGCATCGGCTCATAATTTTTATGCACGCGCAGCAATTCTTCGCCTACGGTGATTCTGGATCCCGGCAGACGCGAATTGATCGCCAGGCGCATTTTCTCGAACAAGATTTCGCGCGCCAGCGAGTAGCCGTTGGTGTGCAGACCATTCGAGGCAAGACCGAGGACGACGTCGCCGGGCTCGATTTTGGCGCCGTCAACGATTCTCGATCGCTCGACAACGCCGACGATGCAGCCGGCAAGATCGTATTCGCCTTTGCGATACATCCCCGGCAGCTGCGCGGTCTCGCCACCCAGCAGCGCGCATCCTGCGGCGCTACAGGCGCGGGAAAGTCCGCGAAGCAACTGCTGAAATACGCGGGAGTCGAGTTTTTCGCAGCCGATGTAATCCAGAAAGAAAAGCGGGCGCGCGCCCAGCACGGCGATGTCGTTCACGCAATGGTTCACCAGATCGGCCCCCACCGTATCGTGCTTGTTCATCGCGAAGGCGATTTTCAATTTCGTGCCCACGCCATCCATGCTCGCCACCAGCACCGGATCGCGCATGCCGTGAAAAGTAGCTCGAAACAGCCCGCCAAACCCGCCGATCTTACCGAGCACCTGCGGACCGTGCGTTCGCCGGACAAGCGCGCCAATGCGGCGCTTCAGCTTGTTTGCCAGATCGATATCCACACCGGCGCGCGCGTAAGCTTTTTTCTCTTTAGCCACAACTTTCACAAATCTCTGTCAACTGCTGTAGGTTTGCTGACTCGAATTTCCATCCTCTGAAGGTTTTTGGCACTGATTTAGTATCTCACTTTCTGTAAAGCAGAGAGGTTCAATTCAGACAACACGGAGCTTGGATTTGCCTCACGTGGCCGCAGCGCTTCCGCTCAACCCGGAAAGCAGTCGGGCTTGGAGATAAAGCCGTGATATCTGTGTAAGAGAGGCAAAAAACGCGAGATCAACTTACTTCAAATCGGCAAACAGCGTCGGTTGCGCTTCCTGTTCAGCCAGAGCGCGTGCCCGGGCCTCGCGTTTTTCCATGATGAATTTGTCGAGCGCCGGATCGACGGGCAGGGGATAATCGCCGGTGAAACAGGCCAGGCAAAAGCTGTTGAGCGGTTTGCCGGTGGCGCGCACCATGCCTTCGACATCGAGATAGCCGAGGCTGTCCACGCCCAGATATTTGGCGATTTGCTCCATCGACATCTGGTTGGCGATCAATTTTTGCGGATCGGGAAAATCGATGCCGTAATGGCAGGCAAACCGGTGCGGGGGGCAACTCACCCGCATGTGCACCTCTTTGGCCCCGGCCTCGCGCAAATTTCCCACGCGGGCTCGCGAAGTGGTGCCACGCACGATGGAGTCGTCCACAACCACGACGCGTTTGCCGGCCACCATTTCCTTGATCAGGTTGAGTTTTACCCGCACGTCGAAATCGCGGATGAGCTGACTGGGCTGCAAAAATGTGCGGCCGATGTAGTGATTGCGGACAAACGCGTGCGCGTACGGGATTTTCAGTTCTTCGGCAAACCCCAGCGCGGCGTAGTTGCCGGAGTCGGGCACCGGCACCACGATGTCGGCTTCGGCCGGGAATCGGCGTGCCAGTTCCCGCCCCATTTCCATCCTGATTTTGCCCACGTTAACTCCGCCGATGATGCTGTCGGGCCGGGCGAAATAGACGTATTCAAACATGCAGAAGGCTGGTCGTTCATCGGGGAATGGCCGCTCGGAGCGCAGACCGTTCTCGTCGATGATGAGGACTTCGCCCGGCTCAATTTCGCGAATGAACTGCGCGTGAATCAGGTCGAAGGCGCAGGTTTCAGAGGCCACCACGTAGGCGTCGTCCAGCCGGCCCAGCGCCAGCGGCCGCCAGCCAAAGGGATCGCGCACGGCAATCAGTTCGCGTTCGCTCATGATCAGCAGCGAGAAGGCGCCCTGAATCCGCCGCAGCGCCGCCAGCACGTTGCCGCCGTTTTCCGAAGGCTGCGCCAGCAAGTGCAGAATGATCTCGCTGTCCGCCGTGGTTTGAAAGATGGAGCCTTTGCGCTCCAGCTCGTCGCGCAAAAGATCGGCATTAATTAAATTCCCGTTGTGCGCGATGGCGATCTGACCGCGCACACAATCGACCACGAAAGGTTGCGCATTTTTTAGCGTGCTCGTTCCGGTCGTCGAATAACGGGTGTGCCCGATCGCCCGGCTCCCTTTCAACCGCTTCAGTTCCTCCTGCCCGAACACCTGCGACACCAATCCCATGTCCTTGTGCTGCAGAAACGTGGTCCCCGGTCCGTTGCTGGTGACAATGCCCGCGCTTTCCTGACCGCGATGCTGCAGCGCAAACAACCCGTAATAAGTCAGCACCGCCGCATTTGGATGGCCGAAAACGCCAAACAATCCGCATTCGTGTTTTGGAAACATCGCGTCGAGTGGCGGTTGCTCCGGTTGGATTTTTTCGGGGGGAGGACTCACGCTGAATGCTTCACCAACTTGTAACCGGATTCAACCCCGAATGCTTTCGAGGTCAACCCGATGTCTGCGAACCGGTCTCTACAAACTCGGAATTGCTTCGACCTCTTCTTCCACAGCGCGTCTGATGGCGCGCTGCCATTCGTGGTAAAGATCGCTTATCGGCCACCGGAAATCATGCCTGCCCACCTTTATGCGCAGTTGGCGGCCGCCAACGTGTCCAATCTTGCGGGAAGGGACGCCGTGCGCGCGCAGCAGCGAAAGGGCCTCGTCCGCATCGGCCGGGGCGACGGATACGATGATGCGCGACTGCGATTCGTTGAACAGCGCTACGCAGGCTTGCATCAGCGTTGGTTTCGGTGTTGCGGCGTTCGAGCTCACCCCCAGCTCCACGCCGGCCCCGAGCAGTTGTTCAGGGTGAAAGCAACACTCCGCCAGCGCGACGGCCAGGCCGCCTTCGCTGCAATCGTGCGCGCTTTTCACTAGGCCTTTGCGAATCAAATCGCGCACGGCGTTTTGCACGCGGATTTCGTGCGTCAGATCGATTTTCGGCGACGGACCGAGCTTTAGCCCGTGACATACTTTCAGGTATCGCGAGCCGCCTAAGTTGTAGCCGGGATCGTTGATCCCCGTACCGGCGCCGACATCACCAATGCCGGCTACTGAGCCGACGAGAATGATTACGTCGCCTTCGCGTTTGAACCACTGGGTGGTGATGTGCTTTTCGTCGTCGATTAGTCCGACCATGCCGATGGTGGGCGTCGGATCGACGGCGCCGCCCGGACTTTCGTTGTACAGCGAGACGTTGCCGCCGGTCACCGGTACGCCAAACGCGCGGCAGGCCTCGGCGACGCCTTCGATTGCTTCGCGCAATTGCCAGAAATTTTCCGGCTTGTAAGGATTGCCGAAGTTCAGGCAATCGGTGACGGCCAATGGCCTGGCGCCCGAGCAGGTGAGATTGCGCGCCGCTTCGGCGACGGCGATTTTGCCGCCTTCGCGCGGGTCCAGCGCGCAATAGAGGGAATTACAGTCGGTGGTGGCGGCGAGAATCTTGTTTGCGTAGCGCACGAGGAAAACGGCGGCATCGGAACCGGGCCGCACGAGTGTGCCGGTGCGCACGGTGTGATCGTACTGGCGATAGACCCAGTTCTTCGAAGCGATGGTGGGATCGGCAAGCAGCGTTGGCAAAGACTTCAGGACGTCGGCGGCGGATGAGACGCGGATCTTTTTCGAGAGGTCTGCTGCCCTCACAACGGCGGCGGCTGGCTTCCTCGCCTCCCGCCGATAGAGGGGCGCTTCATCCGCCAGCGCCTTGGCGGGAATTTCCGCGGCAACGGCGCCGTCGTTGCGCACGCGCATCATGCCGTCGTCGGTTACGCGGCCGATTTCCACACAGGGCACGTCCCATTTGGCGAAAACTTCGCGCACGACATTTTCTTTGCCGCGCTTTGCGATGATCAGCATCCGCTCTTGCGATTCGCTCAGGAGTATTTCGTACGGGGTCATGCCTGGCTCGCGCCTGGGGACTTTGGCCAGATCAATCTCGATGCCGCTCCCGGCGCGGCTTGCGGTTTCACAAGTGGAACACGTAAGTCCCGCGGCGCCCATGTCCTGAATGCCGGCGATGGCGTCGTGCGCGATCAATTCCAGGCAGGCTTCCAGTAAAAGTTTTTCCTTGAACGGATCGCCCACCTGCACTGCCGGGCGATCCTGGCGCGATTGTTCGGTCAATTCGCGGGAGGCAAACGCCGCGCCGGCCAGGCCATCGCGGCCAGTTTCTGCGCCGACGTAAAAGACCGGGTTGCCCACGCCTTTTGCGGTGCCGCGCGCCAACTGCTCGTGGCGCAGCACTCCGAGACAAAAAACATTCACCAAAGGGTTGCCTTCGAAACTTTCATCAAAATAAATTTCGCCGCCGATGGTGGGAATCCCCACGCAGTTCCCATAATGGGCAATGCCGGAGACCACTCCCGTGAAAAGGCGCCGGTTGGCCGCCAGCCGGGAATTGGAAATTTTGGATTTTGGACTGCGCGCGATCGGTCCAAAGCGAAGCGAATTCAGACAAAATTCCGGGCGCGCGCCCATGGTGAAGATGTCGCGGATAATCCCACCCACGCCGGTGGCTGCGCCTTGGAACGGTTCGATGGCGCTGGGATGATTGTGGCTCTCCATTTTGAACGCCACGGCCCACCCATCGCCAATGTCCACCACGCCGGCGTTTTCTTCGCCAGCTTTGACCAGAATGTTCGGGCCGCTTGTGGGAAATTTTCTCAGCTCAAGCCGCGAGTTTTTGTAGGAACAATGCTCGCTCCACATCACGGAAAAAATTCCCAGCTCAGTGAAATTGGGTTCTCGTCCGAGGACCTTTTTGATGCGCTCGAATTCGTCGGCGGTGAGGCCATGCTGCTCGACAAGTTGCGGTGTGACGACCGGCTCGGCGCTTGAGACTTCGGGACGCATGCTCACCGCATGCTAACGAATCCGCGGTGCGTCTCAAATTTTCCGGGGTTGCGGATTCGCCGATACGCCAGGGCTCCAAATGGCGGGATTACAATCCCATCCCCTCGAGCTGACGATAATGTTGGGCGAGCGGCGTGGCGTTGACCGCGATATGCGGAGTTCCGCCAATTCACGGTGTTTTTCTAAAACAACAGCCGCATCATGGGAGCGGCGTTTGCGTTTCCAGAGCAAATCGCGGAACATTTACGCAATGGCGTTTGACCTGAAGGAAATTATTGCCGCGCGACTGGGCGAAAATTATCAGCTTCATGAGCGTTACATCAATCGCACGCTGGTGCAGGCGCAGCGGGTGATTGGGTTCGACAAGGTCTATGCGCGGGCCGAAGGCGCGTATCTCTACGATATGGATGACCGACCGTATCTGGATTTTCTCAGCGGCTACAGCGTTTTTAACATTGGCCGCAACCATCCGCTGGTAAAACAGGCCATCCGCGACGTTCTGGAGCTCGACCTGCCAAACATGGTGCAGATGGATTGCTCACTTCTGAGCGGTCTGCTGGCAGAGGCAATTGTCAAACGGACGCCGCCGCACCTGGATGCCGTCTTCTTCTGCAACTCGGGCACCGAGGCCATGGAAGGCGCGCTGAAGTTTGCCCGCGCGGCGACGGGACGAAAACGCGCCGTGTCGCTGGCGAGCGCGTTCCATGGGCTGACCATCGGTTCGCTTTCCCTGATGGGATGCGAAAGTTTCACCGAAGGTTTTGGACCCCTGGTGGAAGGTTTTGATGCCCGCGTGCCGCTCGATGACGTCGATGAACTGGATCGACAACTGCGCTCGCGCGACGTCGCGGCGTTCGTCATCGAACCGGTGCAGGGAAAAGGTTGCGCGACCTCCAAGACGGATTTCTTCGTGCGCGCCCAGGAGCTTTGCCGCAAATACGGAACGCTCTTCATCTGCGATGAAGTGCAGACCGGCCTGGGGCGCACCGGCAAAATGTTTGGGTTCCAGCATTGGGACTTGGAGCCGGACATCATCACTCTGGCCAAAACCTTAAGCGGCGGGTTTGTCCCCTGCGGGGCCATCGTAACCCGGCGCGAGATTTACCAGAAAACCTTTTCCCGCATGGACCGTTGCGTGGTCCATTCGTCCACTTTCGGGCGTAACAATCTGGCGATGGCCTGCGGCCTTGCCGCGCTGGAAGTGATCGATCAGGAAAATCTGGTTGAACGCGCGGCGAAGATGGGCGCGCTGCTCATGGAGCGGATCGATAATCTGCGCGCCAAACATTCCTTCATCAAAGAAGTCCGCGGCAAAGGCCTCATGATCGGCATCGAGTTTCACGAGCCGCGCGAGTTCAAGCTCAAGATGGCCTGGAAACTGTTGCACAAGATCGACCAGGTGCTCTTCGCCCAAATGATCGTGACCCAGATGTTGAGCAAACATCGCATCCTTACCCAGGTGGCCGGCCATGGCATGGATGTTCTAAAAATTCTGCCGCCTCTGATCATCGGCGAAAAAGAGATCGACATGTTCGTGAGCGCGCTCGATGACGTGCTTACCGAGTGCCGCAGGTTCCCCGGGCCGATGTGGGAACTCGGCAACAATTTTATGAAGGCGGCCATTGGTTCGCGCCGTTCGACCGAAGCGCGTCCGGTGTCGGCGTAGGTCGCGCGAAGCGGCCCGAACACCCAGTTTTGCATTGTCTGGCGCGGCAGCCCGGCGTACGGTTAAAATTAACCGGCCAGGCGTCGCGTGCGTTCAGGCAAATGGAGGGAAAAATATGACAACCGCTGTTGAACAAACCACGAAACTCAACCAACTGGAGCAGCTCCGAAGATTTACCAAAGTCGTCGCCGACACGGCTGATTTCGAATCGATCCGGCAGTTTAAATCGCAGGATGCGACGACGAATCCCAGCCTCGTGTACGCGGCGATACAAAAGCCCCAGTACGCCCATCTGCTCGCCGAAGTGCTACGGGAGCGGAAGAACTCTGGACTGAGCGGCGCGGCGCAAATCGAAGATATTTGCGACCATCTCTTGGTGCAGTTCGGATGCGACATTCTGGAAATTGTGCCCGGACGCGTCTCCACCGAGACCGACGCGCGGCTCTCGTTTGATGTGCAGGGTTCGATTAACAAGGCGCGCCGCCTGGTGCAGCTGTACGAAAAACGCGGCGTCCCGCGCGAGCGGGTGCTCATCAAGATCGCGTCCACCTGGGAAGGAATTACTGCAGCCGAAGCACTAACCCGGGAGGGCATCCGATGTAATCTCACTCTGATGTTTTCCCTCGTGCAGGCAGTCCGCTGCGCCGAGGCAAAAGTGCAATTGATCTCGCCGTTCGTCGGCCGGATTTATGATTGGTACAAAAAGCAGACAAATCGCGATTACTCCGGCGCGGACGATCCCGGCGTGCAGTCGGTCACCGAAATTTATACATACTACAAGAAATTCGACATCCCGACCGAGGTGATGGGCGCCAGTTTCCGCAACACGGGCCAAATTCTCGAGCTGGCTGGGTGCGATTGTCTCACCATCAGCCCCGAGTTAATGAAGGAGCTTTCCGAGTCCTGCCAACCGGTCGAGCGCAAGCTCAGCCCTGAAAAAGCGAAGGCCGCGAACGTCGAGAAGCTGGAACTTGATGAGAAAAAATTCCGTTGGCTGCTGAACGAAAATGCCATGGCCACGGAGAAGCTGGCCGAAGGCATCCGCAAATTCGCGGTTGATGTTGTGAAGCTGGAGAAACTTGTGGCCGGCAAGTTGTAACAGCCCATAGAGTTTATTGGCAAGGCCTTCAGATTCCAGGCCATGGCATGTTTAACATCGTTTTGGTCGAGCCGGAGATTCCCCCCAATACGGGCAATATCGGCCGGCTGTGCCTCGCCACCGGCTCCAGCCTGCATCTCATCAAGCCGCTGGGTTTCTCATTGGACGATCGGCGCTTGAAGCGGGCCGGTCTCGATTACTGGCACGAAGTGGATCTGCATCTGTGGGATTCCTTGCCCCAGCTGCAATCAAACCAGCCTTTGGATACGCGCTACTTCTATCTAACTACCAAATCCAGACGCGCCTATTGGGACGTCGAATTTCGCACGGGCGATTTCTTGGTATTTGGCAGGGAAACCAAAGGACTGTCGGAGGAGCTGTTGGCCAGAAACTCCGACCATTGCCTGACTATCCCAATGCGCGGAACGCGCTCGCTGAATCTGGCGACCGCTGTGGCAATTGTCCTGTTCGAAGCATTCCGGCAGCGACAACGACAGATTGCACCGCGTTCGCCGCAGATCGGGGCCGCCCCTCCCCAACAGCCCTGGGGTTAACTCGCCGTCTCTATCAGGAACTACTTCTGTTTTGCGCCCCGCGCTTTGCCTTGCTGCTTTTATCTTGTAAAAGCGCGTGGCCCCTGCCAAAAGCGCTACAAATTCATTTAACCGGCCGGAAATGAGGCGCGATGGGATGCTGGATTTTTGGCTCGCGCGTGCGAGCCACAGGCGCGCACAGGGGAAACTCGTCGAAGGCCAACAACAATGGAAAGGAAAAACATAATCATGAAGACTCGAAACATCATCACCCTGTCATGTGCGCTGCTTTTCCTTGCGCTTCTGCCGAAGGTGCAGGGGGGTGCCGGAGACGGCGCTGCCAGGGTTCAACACCGTCGATGGCGATCACGCGCTGTTTAGCAATACGACCGGTATAGGCAACTCTGCGTTTGGCTGGTATTCGCTCTTTGCGAACAGCGACGGCGCGTTCAACACCGGAGTGGGGGCGGGAACACTGGCTCTGAATGTGGGCAATCAGAGCACGGGTGAGGGAACGCAAAACACGGCTGTTGGCGCGGTGGCGCTC
>Ga0209581_1001088_pt1 | contig 36122 bp, 31 predicted proteins | sample Coa_R2_FD_187160 | JGI IMG/M metagenome (GOLD analysis project Ga0209581, IMG submission 187160) | Surface soil microbial communities from Centralia Pennsylvania, which are recovering from an underground coalmine fire - Coalmine... | ecosystem: Environmental > Terrestrial > Soil > Unclassified ...
ATTATTCTGATTGATACCGCCGGCATCCGGCGTCCGGCCAAGGTTGAGCAGGGCCTCGAAGGCCTTTCGGTAGCACGTGCCATCGCGACCGTCCGGCGAGCTGAGGTATTGGCGTTAGTGATCGATGCGGCCGAAGGGCTGACCGATCAGGATGCCCGACTCGCGCGACTCGTCGAAAGCAATGACCGTGGGCTGGTGATCGTCTGCAACAAATGGGACATTGCAGCCAAGGTGGGCCGGCGCGCGTCGGTATTCGTCCGTGAGACGCTCGAGCGGTACCCGTTTTTGGAGTTTGCGCCTTTTGTGGTGGCGTCGGCGCAGACCGGTGACGGCGTCAACCAAATAATTCCCACGGCTAGCCGCGCCGGCGAGGCATGGCGTTCGCAGTTCCGAACCTCCTCGCTCAATCACATTCTGCGCGAGGCGCTTATGGCCTTGGATCCGCCTTTGGTTGGAGATCGGCGGCTCAAGCCGATGTACGTTACTCAGGTAGCAAAGGCCCCGCCAAGGCTGGCGATATTTTGCAACCTGGAGCAGGGGATACCAGCACATTACGTTCGCTTTCTCGAGAGCCGCTTTCGCACAGCATTGGCCTTGGAGCACAGTGGCACGCCACTGCGCATCGAATTTCGTCGCACACGCGCCGTGCGCGCTGACATTGGTCGTCGGATCGATAATCGCGGTCCCGCCGTGGCGCAAGCCACTTGCGCCTCTGGCCATGATGCAGAGGCGAAATAGCAATATTTTGAGTTCAAACAGAGCCTGATTGCAGTCCAATGCCCGACTGGAACCCGGAACTTTACCATCGCTTCGCAAGCTATCGCGCGGAACCCGTAACGATGATATTGGCGCGATTGCAGCTGGGGCCGCGCGAGGAAATCGTTGACCTGGGCTGTGGCACCGGTGAGCACACAGTCGAACTGGCTCGCCGCACTGTTAACGGCCACGTTGTCGGAATCGACTCGTCACCAGCGATGCTCGAACGAGCCATCAAGTTGCGCAACACGCTCGACCCGGAACTCCGACAAAGGGTGGAGTTCAGGCTGGCTGATTTTCGCACCCTCAATGCCGACCGCGAGTACACGATCGTTTTCTCGAATGCCGCGCTTCAATGGGTGAGTGACCATCGGGCGGCGTTCGCGGCTATCTTTCGCGCCCTCCGGGAGGGTGGGCGAATGGCAGTTCAAATGCCGGCCAATGAGAATGAAACTGCTCAGCTCACGATGCGCCGCATGGCGGCGGAGCCACCCTGGAGCGCAACGCTCGGGGCAGTGCGAACCCCCTCAGACGAGAATGTCCTTCCAGCGGCGGAATATGCCTGTCTTCTGCACGATATTGGCTTCGAGCAGGTGAGTTGCTTCTATCATATATTTCGACATCCGATGGCTAACCCGGCGGAAGTGGTGGAGTTTTGCCGAAGCACTTCGTTGCGGCGTTTCCTCGACCGTCTGCCAGCCGCCCAGCATTCGGAATTTATTTCTGAGTTAACCCGGCGCCTCGAAGGTGCTTACGGCACAACGGGTCCGTTTACCTTCACTTTTCGCCGGCTGTTTCTATGGGGGCGGCGCCCTGTCACTACACGAGGACTCGAAAGCTGAAACCTTGGGTCCGGCTCCTGGCGGCTCACAGCCCGCCGCATCGATTGACTTGTAGCGCAGGAAGAAACCCAGCGCCTCGTACTGGCGAGAAGGGAGGTTTTTCGGTTTTCCATGGTAAGGACCGGGTGGGAACAGGCTTGTATTTCGGCGATGAGATCTACTGGCAGTTCGCCGATTCATGTGGAACCGTCCCATGCGGCCATCTTGAGCACTTAGAAGTCTGTGCGATACCGACCCGAGCTCCGTAGCAAGGATTTTCGGCCAAAAGCGTCTATGTTGTTGGTCTCGAAATTGCTCGTCCTGACCGGTCGCAGTCTTACGCCGGGGCGTCTTAAGCCTACTGCAGTCGATTTCCGAACTTGATAGGGCCAGCCAGGATGCTCAGGATGGTTCATCGCGTAGTAGCGGACATCTATCGAGTGCCGTGTCTTGTCCCGGCTTGACGGCAGCTGGCTTCCAGCGGTTTGGTTTTGCTCCTCTAGCAGTCTTGTTGCGCGCGCGAACTTGCGGGGGCGCACAGCCCAGCGCTTAAAGCAAGTGGAGTTCGTGCGCGCATTTTATGCACAGCGTTCCAAGGGTATCTCGAATGCACGACTGTTCGACAAGAGAAGCTTGGCATCGGTGGCAGGTGTTCGGCCGGTTCTCGTTTTGATCGGAACCAATTCCTGCCTCCGGTTGGCCTTGATCAGGAGGATTGGCGAATTCATTCCGAATCAAATGATCGAGTTCTATCGCGTTCGCGATCTTTTCCAACAAGCCTAGAATCATCAGGACAGGTGTTTGGGGACGAATATAGACGCGTACCTGGGCCTCGGGATGGTCGTAAACCTCGAGAGTCACTTCTCTGGCCGGTTCGATCGTAAAGTTAGTTCCAGTCTTCGATTGGCTGTTACCAACGGCAGCTTCTGCAGTTTGGCAGCAACCTAAATACTCAGAGTAGTCGAGTCGTAGACGTTCTGGTTGCCTATCTTCCGCCACCATGCTGCATCCTCCTCCTCAACCGTGAAACGTTCAGTAGCCCGGCCCTACTGCATCAATCTGCACGCTTGCGTATCAGTTTGAGGTAGCGTTGGCAATCTTTATCTTGTGCTAGCAAAAAGGGTCTCTGGTTGTCTGCGGGTACTCGCCGCAGATTGCTCGGTCATGATAAGGTTGATTGACGAAGAAGACCTGATGCGCCCGTAGCTCAACTGGACAGAGCATCGGACTTCGGATCCGAGGGTTGGGGGTTCGAATCCCTCCGGGCGCGCCAACTTTTCCCGGACAACCTGCGCTCGGTTGCAATTCAGCACTCCTTTTCGCCACCTCAGGACGATCAACCTCTAGGATGACGTCCGGATTCATCTTGGGCGGATTGGGTTTAAACCCTTAGAGCTACCGCGAAGTTCATCATCCCAGGCGCAGAAGTCATGATTGCTTGTGGCTCCCTCGGTCTCGGAGACAGGTTTTGTTGTGACCGTGGCGCTCCTACGGCGGTCGCCATGATGCTTGAATTGAAGTTTGAAAAACAAACGCTGAGTCGAATCTGCCAACCAAGGTTACCGGCATTAAGCCGAGATTGCGATCGACAATCAACAAGCGGTTCAGAGAGGATCGGCAATCACGCCCGAAGCGCCTGCAAAGGTCTCACGATTGTTTATCCGCGGCCGAGATTGCAATTTTCCTTTGCTTTTGTGCACGGTTTATTTCTTAGGCCCAATGCTCAAAACCAACTGCAATTCGTCAATGTCTTTGAGGTTAAAGCGCCAATTTCTGCCGACCCGGAACGCCGGCAATTCATTCCTTTCTATCAGGCGATAAATGGTTGAGGTATGAACTCGGAGATAACGAGCGAGTTCTGCGACCGTTAAGGTCGGCCCCAAGATGGCCAAGTGGTTTTTTGCCGGATTGCCGTCCACTCCGGTCGTCCCACGTCATCGCTTATCCCGAAATCAAGAGGTAAGCGCTCACCCGAGAGTAGCGCCGAAACGGCCACGAAGGCTGCGCAATACGTGGACATTCATTCGCTTTTTCCGGAAATGCTCACAGAACGGAACGGTGCTTCGGTTAAAATTAGCTACGCGTAATGCACTTGACCACATATATTGAGGCTACTTAGAGCCACCTCATGTTGTTTCCAGTTCTACTCACTTGGTTGAGACTGAGTAGCGCAGCATTGCTACTGCAATGGTCTAGAGCGCAGGCGAATCGTTATTTCTGATTTCAAGCGAACTGGTCATTGCCACGTGAAACTCGGACTGAGCATAAGAAAACGCTTAATGCTGTTGGTCGGACTTATGATTTCGGCCTGCAGCCAGCAGGCCGTTACGAGCACAACTTCGGTTCATCCACCGCTCGACCCGGCGCCTTACATCATCGGAGTCAACGACGTTTTGGAAGTAGTCGTTTGGAGGCAGCCGCAATTAAGTGGAAAGATTACAGTCGAAGAAGATGGCAGCATTGCGGTCCCGCTCGCCGGGCGTGTACCGGCAGCAGGAGTTAGTTGTCAAACCCTCGAGAAGACCCTGTATGCCAAGCTGGTGCCTTTTATCCATGATCCGCGCGTGACTGTCAGAGTGTCCGATCCTCGCAGCAAAGTCTTCTATGTAATTGGCGAAGTCAAGAAGCCCGGCGTCATGCGGCTGGTATCCGGTGAAGTGTTGTCGCAGGGGCTGGCGGAGGCCGGAGGCTTTACTGATTTCGCCAACCGGCGGGCGATTAAAATCGTCAGGCGCGGGCCCACGGAAGATGTAAAGATAACGATCAACTACGACAGGATCGAAAAAGGTGACCTGGCTGCCGACATTCCGTTGCAGCCCGGCGATACGATTACGGTACCCTGATGGATCAGACTGACTCGACCAACCTGGCGCCTTATGTCGATATTATCTATCGCTATCGAGCGGATCAAAGCCGGCATTTCTCCCTCGCTCCATATATCGACATCGCTTATCGCCACCGGCTAAGCTCGGTGTGCGTTTTGGCGGTTGGCACTGCACTCACCTTGGCCACTGTCTTGTTACTTCCCAGCGTCTTTCGATCGTCTACGCTCGTAATGATTCAGCCCCAGGAGGTTCCCTCGGTCTACGTATCAGCGCCGGTCACCGGCCACATCCGCGATCGGTTGAAAGCACTGAGCGAAATCGTCCTGAGCCGCACACGCCTTGAGCAAATAATCGGGCAGTTTGGACTGTACAAGACGCGTCGCAGCCGAGGAGCTTCGATTGAAGAGATTGTGGAATACATGCGGCGGCATATCCATATCGACGTTACGGAAGATCCCAACAACACCCCCGAGAAACGCACGCCTTCGTTCACTCTTTCCTTCGAATACTACGATCCGGTTACCGCGCAACGAGTGACGCAGGAGTTGGCCAACCTGTTCATCGACGAGGATCTGAGGCAGCGGGGGCGACAGGCTGCAGCGACCACCGCGTTCCTCAACGAGCAGCTCGCCAAAGCGAGCGCCGCCCTGGAACAAAAAGGGCGCGAGATCAAACTCTTTAAGGACCGCTATCAGGGCAGTCTGCCGCAGGATCTAGAAATCAACCTGAAGATGCTCGGCGACCTTCAAATTCAGTATCAAAAGGACAACGAGGCCTTGGTCGCATTGCAGCAACGCCACGCACTACTGCAGCGAGATCTCGCCCGCGCGCAGGAGGACCAACTAGCGGTTATTTCGGCCAGCGGACAGCGAAGCTCCGCCTCCCCGGAGGCGGCTCTGATTTTGAAGGAAACCGAACTGGCCGAGCTCCAGGCCCGCGACACAGAGGCACATCCGGACGTGCTCCGACTAAAAGCGGAGATCGCCAGACTCGAATCGCTGATCAAAAGCCGCGCCACCGGGGAAAAAGTTGCGAGCCGCTCACCAATGGAAGAGGAGTTAAGCAAGGAAATCGACAGCACCGAGGTCGATGAGCGGCGCCTGGAGACCGAGCTGCCAGGTCTCAAACAAAAAATCGATGACTACCAGCGCAGGATCACCCAGACGCCAGCTCACGAACAGCAATTCGCTGCTTTGACCCGCGACTATAACGGACTTGACGCTGATTACCATAAACTGCTCGACAAGAAGCTGGAGGCGCAAATTTCACAAAATCTCGAGCAGCACGAGGAAGGCGAGCGTTTTCAAGTGCTCGATCCCGCCAATCTGCCACTCGAGCCCGAGGCACCCGATCGTGAGGCATTAGCGATCGGGGGATTGCTGTTGACATTGGGATTTGCTGTCGGTTTGCCCTTTGCTCTGTACTTCACTGATAGCTCATATAAAGATCCCGACGAGCTGAGGCGAGAGTTGGCCGTCGCCGCAGTTACCGCAGTTCCGGACTTGCCGGAACTAGAGCCAGGCAGTTCTCGTCGCTATCCGCTTTATCGCTCGCTAGCGATCTCCTGTGCGACTTTCCTGCTGGGGGCCGGAGCTCTGTGGATTTACGCCGGGTCGTTGTAGATAGAGGCAGGCCAGCCTGACCGCTCTACTGGCGAAAAGCACAACCACGCGTCGGGCAACGCCGAAATTAACTACGAAAAAGAGTCAACTGCGGTGGGGATATACGAAGCCTACTACGACTGTCGCTCGGAGCCTTTTAGTTTAAGTCCCGACCCTCGGTTCCTTTACCTGTCTCCAACTCATCGCGAAGCTTTGGCGCAGTTACGCTATGTAGTCGAAATGCGGAAAGGGTTCGCGGTGCTTACGGGAGAGGTCGGCCTGGGTAAGACCATTTTGCTCCGCACCTTGCTGCAGCAAGTGCGCGCCCAGGTACGGACGGCTTACATGTCGAAGCCGCCGCGATCGGTATCCGAGCTGTACGCGGCAATCGGGCAGGATTGGGGATTGAGCCTGGACAGCGGCGAGAGCCCCATTTTCCGACTCAATGTCGCTTTGCTAGAGACTTACCGCGCTGGAGGCACCTTCGTTTTGGTATTTGATGAGGCCCAGCAGTTACCTATCGAAGTCCTCGAGGAGATCCGTCTGATATCTAATCTCGAAGCGCCCGATGCCAAGTTGGTTCAGGTGATTCTGGCGGGACAGCCGGAATTGGAGACGTTGCTTGAGAAGCCAGAGCTACGAGCCCTGCGCCAACGGGTGGTAATGTGGCACACTCTGACCGCGCTCAGTCTAGAGGATACGGTGCAGTACATTTCCAGTCGGGTTAGGATTGCAGGCGCCCGACGGTCGCCTTTTACGCTCGAAGCTTGCCGCGCGGTCCATCGACTATCGCGTGGGGTGCCGCGTCTTATAAATCTGATATGCGACAAGGCGATGTTATTGAGTTATGCTTCCGACAGTCCGCGTGTGGATCGGCGGTGCGTGGAGTCCATCGCCGAGGAACTGCGCCTTACGGCGCCACCTTCCGCCAGGTTTTTCCGCAAAACCAAGCTGAGCACCACGCGGTGGGGAATCGTATCGCGCGGTGAGGCTTTGAAAAAAAAATTAGCGGTTGCTTGCATAACTCTCTTCCTGGTATTGCTTACCGCCGCCTGTCTCGTCGCCTCACGTCATTATTTCACGAACAGAAAAAGTCACCGGTTGTTTTCTCCGGACGCAGATACGAGGGCTCACGATTTAACGTTTTCCCCGGTAAAAAGATGGGCTCTTGTACCTAATCGAGTGGAAACTTATCAGGCATAGGACTTGGTGCCGGGTCATGAGCAGAGTCTACGAAGCTCTAAAAAAAGCCCAGCGAGAGGGGCTGTGGTTCAACGACACCAGTCAAACCCATGGCGACGCTGATACTCTGGAGATTCCCTCACTCGATCGGGACTGTGCGGTAGCCTGTGAGCAAGCCACGCTACACTCATCGGGCACGTCAACGAAGGGCGCTGAACAGTCTAACCAACCTCCCGGCGTGGTGGGCGTGCAGGATTCAACGAGACGCGATGGCCGAGATTTCACAATTGAGACAGAACTGCCAGAGGAGGCAGTCCCGTATCCGAGTGTGCTCTCGTTTGGGACGAAATTTCTCAGCCGCATAAACGACTGGTGGCGACTCTGGCTAAGCGACGCCAGCACTGCCACCGGTCCTCGCCTGATCATCCATCAAGAGTTGCTTGCTCGGGCGGCAGAGCAGTTTCAGGTGCTGCGCGCGAACGTCGAAAGCTGGGTGCTTGAACACAATCAGCATCTCCTTCTGGTGACCAGCGCTTTACCTGGCGAGGGCAAAAGCTTTGTCGCCCTCAACCTGGCGGTTGCTCTGTCGCACGCTGGCTGGAACGTGTTGTTGGTGGATGCTGACTTGCGTGCCCCCTCTCTACACATACCTTTCAATCTCGTCCCCTTGGGAGGTTTGCTGCCGTACTTGGAGGGTCGACAGGAATTTTCCGAAAGCATCACCCTGACACCCCAGCCTGGCCTTAAGCTGATGGCGGCCGCGGGCGTGACTTCATTGGGTTCAGAACTTTTGGGCGGTCCGCGAATGCGAGCCTTAATAGAGCAGATACGCGGTCTCGAACCAGTGCCGATTGTTTTGTTTGACTCCCCGGCAACGGCAGTTGGTACCGAGGTTCAATTGCTCAGCAGGCTGGTAGATGGAGCGCTGCTTGTGGTTTCCGCAAATGCGACTCCGCGCGCAGCGGTGACCAAGGCTCTGGAGTTTATTAAAGGCGTACCAATGGTAACCGCGGTCTTGAATCGATTTGAGACCTCGTACTCAACCTTGCGACATCAGCGCCATTACGCGAAACGCAATGTAGACGAGCAAGCATGAGGGGACGAAACAGTTGCTTGTTCGACTGTGCCTGGAGTCGAAGGAGCCTCGGAAGGCATTTTTATGAATCCCACCACCGGTTCGATGCCTTCGAAACTGATGCTGCTGCCCGCGGTAGTGGCTTTTACGGTGCTCAGTTCACCGCTGTTTGCCGCTGACAAACTCGAAATCTGGCCTGGCGTAAGCCTGGCAGGCGAGCTTGCCGATAACCTGCAGCAGACGTCGGCTACTGGCTCCGATGCGATTGGTTTCTTCGGGATTGGCGCCACGGCGATGATGAATGCTCCGGACAGACGATTCAGTCTTGATTACAGCACCGATGCCCAGGTCTATGCGCGCAATTCCGGCTTGGATCAGCTGTTCGAGGACCAATATGTCGGAGTTCACGATTATGAGCGACTGAACGCGCTGACAGAGGTTTCGTTGAATGACACGTTCATAAACGGTCAGTCGACCTTTGGCGAGACGTTGATCGGCAATTCGGCTGCGTCACCACTGCTGAGTCAGGCGTTGCTCCAGAACAGCTTTCTCACGAACGCGTTCAACCTGGAGATTAGCCACGAATTTGGCGAGCGATTCTTGAGCTCGATAAGTGTACATCAGACCTACTTCTCGACCGGCAATGGCCAAACTTCAGAATCTTTTGACCAGGGCGGGAACTTGACACTTTACTACCGTTTATACCCGCGCGTTTTGGTCGGGCCCGAATTTGACCTTAGCGATTTTCGCTTTTCCAACCAGCCACGCGCCGATTCGATCCAACCATCGCTTCGCGTTAACTTTAACTTGAGTGCAGAGTTAATTGCTTCCGTGCGTGTCGGACCAATGCTTCTGACATCACCGTCAGGAAGCCTCTTAGAGGTGGGCTACGCGGTAAGCGTCTCTTACCGGTCACCGCGCTGGTTACTTAGTTTGTTCAGCAGTCGGGCGCCGAGCATCAGCGGCGGGGTTTCAGGCATCGCAATCAGTCAGTATGAGGGGATTTCCGCCCAATATCTGCTAAGCCGCTGGACGAGTGTCTATGTGAATTCGAGCTTCTATCAGCTCTCGCAAAGCGCGGACAATGGCTACAGCATTGCCTACAGTGCTGGAGTTACTCGGCGATTGACCAGGAGCGTTTCGATTTTCGGAACTTTTATAAGATTTGAGACGAACTCGCCGGGCTCGTCAAACGCCGTAACGGATATGCTAATGATGGGCATTAAATTCTCTCCTCAGTGCTGGATCTTGACCTTTTGAGCACAGTGTCCGCCTTGCTCTTCGCTGAGGTCCAGAACCAGAGTTACCGATGCCCGTCAATTGGTGAGCCGGCGAGCGCCAGTTAAGTGTAGCCTGAGCGGGGTTGGGTCAGTTCCTTAGCCGTTGAGAAACGAGGCTGCAGGATCGGGTAGCCGCTACACTCAAATTGGTAGGCGTAAGAGTTGTCGAATCGCTCGCACGATCATTAGGTAATCGAGGTCGCCGCGTAGCATACCCTCAAACAGAGGACTGGTTTCCGGTGCGACTCCCATTCGGGGAATGCGGAAGGGTTTAACGTTATCCGGAACGATGCTATGTCGGACGGTGACGGCAGTCTTGTACCCAGCTTCCCTGACCCAGCGAGCGTTATCGCTGTTAAAAAACCCGTAAGGATAGGCGAAATGCTCGCATGCTCCACCGATCTTGCGCGATATGATGTCCTTGGACGAGATAAGCTCGTGCATCGCCGCCTCGTAGCTCAGCTGCCTCATATCAAAGTGATGGCAGAGATGGGAGCCGATAATAACGCCATTTTGGCTCATCTCTACAGTCTGGGACCATGTGAGCGTTGGCTCGTGCGGAAAGAAACCCTCGATGTGATCCCGCGCGGCATTCCGATCGAGTGCGGCAACAGTCACATAGAGTAAGGCGGGAAAGGAATAGCGGCGAAGAATGGGATAGGCGTACTCGTAAACGCCGGCATAGCCGTCATCAAACGTTATGGCACAGGTTAGAGGTGAGGCCGTCTTCGGATAACTCCGGTTTGCAATTTCATCCAGCGCAACAACCTGGGCGTGAGCCTCGAGATAGGCCATTTGTTGTGCGAATTCTTCGGGCTTTACAGCGTAGGTCGAATGGCCCACGGCGTGGTACATCAGAACTATTACGCGGCGCTTGCGGCGCCGGGCGGAGAGTCTGCTAACGGCGCGCAACACACTGCGAATTGCGCGTCTTTGGTAAGTGAGGGTCATCGGACAAAAACTTGTAGTACGGCTCTACGCTGCTCTTATATCGCGAGGTTTAAAGTGATGCGAACCGGAGGTGGCGATTCCAGGCCTCTTCGCTGGCACGCGCCAGCTCCAGGCGTTGCAACTTCTGCGAACTCGCCGCAGTACCGAGGAAATTGCTGACGGTTCGAGTAATTTCCGGACCCGGTGGGCTCTCCAACGATATCTCGTGCCAGAAGAATTCCAATAGACAGCCACTTGCATAAATCGCGTTAGCTAATGAGCCAGCGCGAAGCGCGGCCTTTAGAAGGGACTTAATCCCCTTGGCCGTCTCGCCGCGGCGCACTCCGCGCAACATGAGTCTCGTCCAATCCCGCGCCCGTTGACCGAATGTTTCGATGCGGCGCAAGCGCTCGGGCACAAGATGCCAGTCTGATTGATGCGTTTCGGCACCGAGCATTCGTCCGGTTGCCCAAAACCAGATACGGCAGGCGGCGCGCGCGACTTCGTCGAAGCGTTCGTCAACGCTTTCTCCTGTTGGCGGAGTCTGTCCGAGCTTGAGGGCCATCGCCTGACGAAGCCGGTCGATTAGCAGTGTCTGGAACGGGCTGTCGAAGAGATGAGGCCGAGATCCGAACAGTGACTCAATCTCAGCTTGACGTTCACGATAAGTGCTTCGATAGCAACCCAGGAACACCGAAAGGGAGGTCGCGAGTTCAATCCAGAATTTGCCAATTGCGTATTCGGCGGCGGTAACCGTCTGATGTGAAATGTCGTGTTTAGCCCGTGCAGTTAGTTGTTCGATGATGCGATTGTTGAGCAGACGTAGTCCATCCTCTTGCGGAATGTCGCGTTGTCCATTCCTCCACCAGGAGGGGAGCGGAAGGGCTGAGGGTTGACCCCACAAGAGCTTGCCATGCTCCAACAATTCTCGATTGAAGATCGACGGGCGTAGTCGGCTCAGTTGCTGCGCAGGCATGCAGGTCAAACCAACCTCGAGGCCTCGCCCTTGCTTTCTCAGCTCAAAATTGAGTGCATTGCGAACGCGGCAAAGCTCACTATCAATTCGCTTGATGGCGGTCTTCCGATCCTGAGTGAGCAACAGGCACTCGATATTGCCCAGCCAGCGAGTGCCGCCGGCGCTATCGGCTATTAGGGTTCCCTCGCCTCGTGCGACACTCCCCGTCAGGATCATGCCCACCAGCGGAAATTCTTTCATTGCATCGCGAACAGAATCGGACACGTATGTCAGGTCACGAGCCGCGTCGGCCTGAAAAGTCGGATCGGCACATAACGGAAAGCAGCCCGGAGGTTGTAGTTGAAACATCAGATTCCGCTCTCCCAGTGCGGGAACCGCTGGTTCAAAGTTGCTGAGTGATGAGTTGGGTTACGTCCATGCATTGGTTCGGGATTCGCCAAAAATCGATCAACTTGAACCCTCACGCTGCTGTGGAACCGGAGAATGAAATCCATCTGAAATACCTTGCGAAGCCACTTCGCGAATCCCGACACGCTGGCATCTTACATCCGAAGGTTTCGATGAGCCCGGCGGATCTCAGGGAGATGGCTAGGACGACAGGCGCCATTTGCCCCGAGCCGGGCGTCGATTCCGTGCTTGAAGTCGCTGTTTCCTCTCATGGAGAAGCTCACGATACAGTGTCACAGTACGCGCCGTCTGCAAACGAACGTCAAAGTGCTGCTCAACAAAGCGGCGGCCGTTCATTCCCAGGTAAGTTCCTAGGTTGGGGTTGCCGAGGACTCGGTCGATTGCTTGAGCCAGGGCAGCTGGGTCATTGGGTGGAACCAGCAGCCCAGTCTGGCCGTCTATGACTATTTCGGGAATGCCTCCGACTCTTGTCGCAATTAGCGGACGGGCGCTTGCGAGTGCCTCCACCGCGGCCAGAGGTAAGCCTTCTGAGATTGACGGTAATACGACCAAGTCGCTGGCAGCCAAAAGCCTCGACAAGTCGGACCGATAACCCAGGAAACGTACACGTGCAGCGAGTCCCAACCTGTTCGATAGTGCCTTCAAAGGATCTTCGAGCGGGCCCACTCCTGCAAACATCGCCATCAAGCGCGGTTGGCGAGACCTAAGGATGTTGAGAGCTTCGAGCAGAAGAGCATGGCCCTTTTCAATCGACAGCCTCCCAAGGAGAAGCATGGCATGCGCGCTCTCTAAACTCAGCTCCGCGCGTGCGCTCACACGGTCGGCGAAGCTCGGGGGTGCCAGTGAAGTCAAATCCCGACCATTATGAATGACTACTATCTTGTTGGAAGGAATTCCTTTGGTTGCGGACAGAAACTGCGCCGTTGCGTGTGATACTGCAATATATTTATCGACAAAACGACTGGATTGGCGGTCCAGCCAAAAGCTGCCCTTAAGTCGTTTGCCCTCGCGCCAAAACTCACGGCCGTGATTGGTTTCAACAATGGCTGGGCTCTCCGACAGGAACGAAGCGGGAATGCTACATAGCGTACCGAAGACCGAATGGCAGTGGACGAGATCAATTTGTTCTTTTTTGAGAATCCTAGCAAGCTCAGTGACAAGTCGCGGCCAGTATACTGTGGACGCCTGGAGGCCGATGGTTTCAACTTCAGAATGAACCAAGTCCGGCTTGATTTCCTGCAATAGCTGTGTCGGCAAAGCTAGGTATGGTCTATAGCCATGACTTGGGAGAGCTCGCAGAAGCGCTAGCGTGTGCTCTTCAGCGCCGCCACGAAACGAAGCGAGGACGAGGTGCAAAATTCGCGGGCGCCGCGGGGATTGCCGTTGTGTATCAGCGCTGACAAACGTGGCGTCGGGCGCGACGAGCGCTGGCGACGCGCTGGCAACCTCACCACCGAAAATCATCCCTTTCTCGATAACCGGGCAGAAATCCTGGTGAATCAAAAACCGCTAACGCATTCGGGCGGTCTAGTCTCTAATCTTGAATATAGCAATGTAATAGATCTTGCTCGCATGTTCTCTTTTTTGGGTGTTTTCATCCTGGACTCATTATGAGCAAGACTAAGTTCACTGACAGCGGCTTTGTAGCGAGATTGCGCGTGTTATCTGCTTGTTTTGACCGCAGACGCAATTTGCCAGTTCAGATTTTGCCGATAGTCAAAATTTGATTGGAATAGCGAATCTAGCCATCTTAGCGATGCGCAAGCAAATCGACGCTTCAGTTAGACGCTGAGAAATAGCTGCTGTAGTCGGAGTTGTTGATAGTTTTTGAGTTAAGCGTTTGACTCGGGCTTAATTGACGTCTTCAATAGCGCCGCGGTGCTAATTGGATGCTCGTCGTAAAGCTTCGCTACGAAGCGCAAGCAGGTTCAGCTTTTATCTTAGGGCTGGGGAGGAGCCCGCGGAATATGATGGCTAGTGTTGAATACTGGCCTCGACAGCGAGACCAAGCATATTCCGAATGCCAGATTGCGGCTCGCGGCTGGGTAGTAGCGAGTATTCACACCTTCGGCGGCCGCGGATCGCCCGCCTGATCCTTTGCCATTTCAAAATAAGACATCCGCAAAAAGATCGTTAACCTCGAAGCGGGGCCCGGTACGGTGTTTCGGCAGCCGAGGAAGCTCGGGCCTGGTTGCTTGAGCAAACCCAGGCAGAGCGTTTTTCGGTCATTCCTCCGGATTGGGGTGAAAACGGTTCTCAAGTGACGGCTGGCTACCGCCCAGCCACGAAATGGCTACACCGCCAAACTTTTGGCGGTGCCAAAACTTGAGCGGTCGGCGAGCCATCTCACCACGATCGCACCCAAGCGTGTGATATTCGGCGGTAGCTGTCACGAGCTCCCTCGTAAGTTTCCCTGCCAATACCAAGGCTTCGGCCGGCGCGCACGCAGCGAGCTGTAAGAGAGCGGTATCGGAATTGCGTTGCCTCGGGCGGAGCGCCCAGCCCACACCCTTCCTCCGCTAATGGTACTCAGCGCACACGATTCTTGTGCTTTGGGGGAACTGCCGAATCTGCGGGCATTCAGAAGAGAGTCTCCAAAGAGTCGCGAATAAACCGACTCGAAGACGGCCAAAAGGGGGGTCATTATGCCAAAGACAGCAGACAAGACACTTTATTTTTATCGCGTTGTCGTTATCGTTTCGGCTGCTTCGTTACTCTCTATCTTTTGCTGGCCCAACCATGCGGAAGCGCATCGCCGCCGCAGGCCAAGTCCCACACCTTCGCAGACGCCGACCCCTACTCCGACTCCGACGCCAACGAAAAGTCCGACTCCCAGTCCGACCGCAAGCCCGAGTACGACGCCAACGGCTTCACCGAGCCCGACACCGAGTCCAACCGCAACTCCATTGGTCACCAGTGACTCCAATCTGACTCTTGGCACTCCGGCGTCCGTGTCGCAAACAAACGCAGCCAGCGGCAACATTGCGATCGTAGTTGCCAAGTCAAATCCCGGTGACCAGTTGTGGGAACTAGATCCCTCGGCATGGGGCGTGACGAGCGGTAATGGCTCGAGCAAGATGTCGTATTCGGGCGCGGGTGCGATCACAACAACGGTAAACTTCAGCGGTCTGAACACCACGGCAGTCAACGGTTATCCGTTCATCTTTTATGGTGGCGATCAGTGGGGCGACCAGATAGGTGGCCAACCTCCCCAATTTCCCGCGCAGTTGAGTGCGATGAAGTCGCTTATGATGGATGTTAATTACTCGCTCTCGTTGACCCAAGCCCCCGGAAACCTGGACATTGCCGACGACGAGTGGCTTATCCCGACGCAAGGTTACACTGGGGGAAGTGGCGGAGCCCTGGAAGTATTCGTTGCATGGTATTTTAATTTTGCCTATGGGCCAGCCGGCAGCTTCGTCAAAGTGTTCACCGAGCCTGTGACCCTGAATGGCACTGCGACCAGTATGAACTTTTACGAATACTCGACCGGCAGTGGTCCAGGCAACTTTATAGCCTTCTATCCGGAGTCGAATATTGCCTCGGGCGATATACGTTACAATTTGCTCGATTTTCTCAATGAAGCAGCTATTACGGCGGGATTGAATTCGAGCTGGTGGCTAGCTGGTATCGAGTTCGGGAGTGAGTTCGGCGACGCTTCGTCGGTCAACTACAGCTTGACCGTTACCAAGCTGCAAATTGCGCAGATGGTCAACTGACGTCGGGTTCAGTAGCCGAGATAAGGTTTAACAGGTAACTTGGTAAGTTTCCATTTGGGTGAAAATTTGACGCGATTTAATTGCACTACGACCAAGATCAGAGCTGCGCCAATCAAAAAAGATCGGCATATCCGTTAACGGCCGCTGCTATAGGCGCTTTAGGGTTGCACGTAATGCTCCAGCGTGAGGCTGATTTTGCGGGAGCAAATCAGCCGATCGCCTGACCCCCAATAGGGTTGGTAGCGAGATGCAAGGGCGGGAATAGTGTCAAATTCAATGCAGCAGCGAGCTGCTGGGCAAGTGCGGACTGCGACTCCCTGTAGTTAAGTGCTATTAGCTGTGATTCAGCTGACAAGCCTGGAGTTCAGCGGTGGTTTCGACTGAGGCTTGCTTCGTTGGCGATAACTCAACTGTTACGTCTTCGAATGTACGCATCATTAGCTTGAATCACAAGGAATGGCACGAGGTGTGGCTCTCTCGCGTGTCAGTGCTGCCCGGCTACGTGGCCGCATGGTCGCGATTTTCATCAAATCAAAGTGCCACAAGATCCTTGGCGTTCGACGTGAAATGGGCGGTCACATTGTTCCGTGCAAGCAGGCAATTCGCCGCCGTCTATACGACCTGCGAGCGGGCGAGCTGGATTTTCGCGCTGATGCAGAGCTTAATCCCGGGAAGAGCAAAAATTCATCTGCAAGCTGATTTGCAATGGACCCCAGCTGACGAACGGCCCAGGCAGTCACTCAAGCGGGCTCTTTTTCGGCTCGGACAGAGATCGATCTCTGATATAATCGTGTACTCACGTTCGCAGGCAGAGCGCTACGCGCGTTACTTCCCGTTTGCCGCCGCGAAGTTCAACCCGATCCCCTATCACAGCACGCTGTTTGGCCGGCCGGTTCAACCTGGTGACGGCGACTACATCTTTGCCGGCGGTGACACAGGGCGTGACTACCGGACTTTGATCGAGGCCGCGCGACGATTAAAGTACAAAACGATCATCGCCGTGCTGCATCGTGACCATTTTTCGGGAGTTGACATCCCTGCGAACGTGAGTATAGCGAGTTATCCCAAACCGCGGTTTTTGCAGCTGATGGCGAACGCCGCGGTCGTTATCGTTCCTCTCCGCAAAACCCTCCTGCATTCCGGGGGGCATCAAACCTACTTGAACGCAATGGCGCTGGGTAAAGCGGTAATAGTGGCTGACGACAATGGAGCAGATGAATATATAAGCAATGGTGTTTCAGGGATGATCGTGGAACCAGGCGATGTTGACGCGATGACTGACGCCATCGCATCGCTGTTGGACCACCCGGCGCTGCGCAGGGAAATGGGGGTGAGGGCCAAAGAAACAGCAGCTCGCTACACACCGGAGCTCTTTTTTCGGCGCATATTCGATTTAGCCGATCAACGCTGCAGGGCGGCGAATTTTGGCCGCCTTTGATCATTGGTGCGCACCGCTGCTAACCATTGGCGCCGTTCCGGAAAAACCACGAATTAGGATTTCACAAAGCTGGAGATGCTCGAGGATTCGTTTTCGGATTGTACCACTGGACTCTCTAAGCGGGGAGCCATGACTTACTGGGTGGCTCGATGCCAGAGAATCGCAGCGGCACCTGTGGTGCGTTGTACCGGGCCTTATTGGGTGAGAACGCAACCAGCATTTGCTTTACCGGTCAGCCGCGCCTAGCAGGTGGGACTTCAGCAATGCAGGCTGGATCTACCACCTTTTTACCTTCATCTTCGATCAACGTTTCACCACAAGGACTGGGGCGCTTCATCACTTTATGCCCCGAGGTGCTCTTTCGGATAAACTATCAGCAGCTGCGCTGGGCGGCTTCGTGAGAGGGTACTAACGCAGCCTGCCACGTACCTTAGCGTGGCACAGCCGAAGGCGAGGCGAGGGGCCGAAGTAGCCGGTGCTTATTCTAGGGTGTGCTGGCCGTTACAAGTCTCGCGTGCACGGCGAATACCAAGTAACAAAGCGGACACGGGCTGGAGCGACCGGCGTTTCAGGCAACTCAATGCAACAGCTAGCCCGAAACCAACGTTCAACCATAGGAAGCGCAGCCGATTTGGTACACCGTTACGCCAATTTCGCCGGTACAGGTAGTAAGACGACTGCGCTTGCCACCAAAGCCAGTGCTCGTTAGCACGTCCCTTGGGGCTGCGCTTGTGAATCAGCCGAGCCCGGGGCGCCACGACGATCATTCGCGGGCCAATCCGCGCGGCGAAATCCACATCCTCGGCTAGCGAATAACCGCTGAGAGTCCGATCGAACCGCAGAGTCCGAACCGCCTCCGCGCGAAAGGCCATAGCCGCACCAGTAAGCTTGCAGACGCGAATCGGCGCCGAGTCGTGCAGTCGCTCGGCGGCCCAGTAGATTGGCTGGCGCTCGTCATAAAAAGGGCCTAGCGCGAAAAGGCGGCTCCAAAGCCGAAACGGCCACGGTGGTGGCGCATAATTTGTTATGATTCCCCCTACAGCGGCGACCTCGGGGAGTTCGCGGAAAACCGCAGTGATTTCTGCGACGAAAGTGTTTTCAAGCTCAACGTCGTCGTCGAGGAAAAGCCAGATGTCGCCCGTCGCTATTTCCATCGAGCGATTGCGAGCTGCGGTGAGTCCGGAGATCGAGGTATCAAGCACATATTTGAGACGAACCGAAGTTCGGACAGTCTCAGGCGCTGCGTCGAACACGTTCATAACCAGGGATCGCCCCGTGTCGTTCGCGCTCTGATCGATGATGACAATCTCGGCCGGCAAAATAGTTTGGTTTAGCAAGTCGCGTGCAACGGTCACCAGATCGTCGGGCCGGTTCTTGGTGGGAATGATCGCGGACAAAGTCAAACTCTCGCTCTTAACCGGTGCCTCGGGTTCACGCCCGCTGTTCGGCTTCATCTCGCTTCCCTCACAGGACTGAAGGGACATTTTCACCTTAGCTCCGCAGCGCAGCGAGCAGAGTAGTCACTTCTACATCTGGCACGGGTTCAAGTTCGGCTGACAAGTCCCAGTTCGCTCAAGCCTTCGGCGCGGTAAAAAGTTACTCACCAGAAATTCCAGCTCCGGGATGCTATAATCGGCGACCCACAAAAAAGCCCCGACTGCCGCCACCCAGACAGTAACGGCGGCGACGGGACTGACCGGCATCCACCACAGGGCCAGAGCTCCAACGACAAACAGCACCGCGGCAGCTCGGAGCCAGAGCCCGCTCACCGAGGGTGCAAAGCCCGCCACTTTGAGACCAATGATCATGAGCGCCCAGTTGGAAACAAGGAGGGCAAGGCCGGCGGCGCAAACGGCGCCTAGGAGATGCCATCTGGGCCAAGTTGCGAAAAACAGTGCGGCGAAGAGGGCCGTGCCGAGCAGCGACGTGCCGATCGCGAGTCGCTGGCGGCCAATACCGCATAGCAATGTACCTCCATGAATTCCTGGACTTCCAATTGCCTGAAACGCGGTCATGAGCACAATTAAGCTTGCGAACGGCCGATACTTGGGTCCCATCACTTCTGTGGCCGGTACGGCCAGCAATATAAGTGCGCAACCCGCGGCAACCGTGATCGGAAACAGGAGACGCATGTGCATCATGAAGACTTGTCCCGCGCCCCGACTGTTGCGGACCGAGACCATGTTGGTCAGCGAGGGTAGTAGCGTATCCATGAACAGATTGCTGACCAAGGGTACGGTGGTTGCCACCGCCGTGATCGCCACATAGCTTCCCAGTAGCGCAAGCCCGCCGAAATTGAGGAGCAGGACGTAATCGAGCCGACCAGACAAAAAGCGGATCGCCCCTACCATTTGGGTGTCGATAGCGTACCACCAGAACTCTTCGGGAAGATAAAAGCGCAGGTGAGGGCGCCCACACAGTTGAAATAGGCGGCGCGCTCCAGATAGCGCGAGCAGGCCGCTAGTAGCCACGTAAACAGTCCAGACCACCGCTGTAGGGTGACCGGAGAGCAACTCACGTGCAAACACAAAAAGTACTACATACGCCACCATCGAAATAACGGTCAAAAGCTTTGCCAAAGTCTGGGCGAGACGCATTTCAAGCATGCCCTTGAGCGCTGCGACGACAACATAGAAGGCGATGGGCAGAGGCGCCAAACATAACAGGAAAAAATTGCTGCGGCTGCTCCTCCCGTGACCGAGCACAAGGTCTAGGGCTCTCGGGCAAAGCCACGCGAACAATAACCAGCCGCCGACAATGCAAAAGACAATAGTGAGGTATGAGACGAGGAAGGAAGCGCGATCGACAGGAGCGCATTCAGGAATGAACCTGATGACTACCGTGTCACCGCCGAAATAAAGCAGCGCGATAATAAGGCCGATGTATACGCTCAACAAGCCGTAAGTGCCAACGGTTTCGGGGCTGACTCGCGCAAGTATCAAATTGATAACCGCACTGCACGGTACTGCGAGAACTGACAGCCATACTGACCAGCGCATGCCCGAAAGAACGCGCTCCCGGTGGTGAACTGGCACGTCCCTCAGCAAGATGGCCTTGCAATTGTCGCTCTTGAGTTTGGCTGCAGTTTCGCGGGTATTAGCGATCATGCAACTCATTCCGTCCTGGTCGATTGGTCTCGGCCACCTTCGCGGCAGGCTCGAGCTCCGCAAACGCCGCTTTCAGGCACGCGGAAACGAAGAGTCGCGGCATTCTTCGCGGAAAGTAGACCCGCTACAGGAAAAGCTCAGCCCCATGAGATCAGTCAGCCGACAGGTCTCGAATGGCTCTTGCTAAGCAAAGCTTGTTGGGATTCACGATCCTATCTCCGGTTAATTGCACTTGTTCTTGCCACTCGCGGGTGGCGCCCTAGTGACGTGGACGATGGTAGTTGCGGAGCGCTGGAAACTGATCGAGGATTCGCGCCCTGTGGGTTCAATACCATGGAAGAAGAATTGCGCTTCTTTCTTAGAGTGACTGGTGGAGATGAAGCTGAAATTGAAACGTTTCCGCTGGCCGCCATGGCCTGAACTGAACGATTGACGACTTGTTTCCTCGCGCCAGCGACATCCGTCTCTGCGATCTCGCGAAGGCTGTGGGAAAGGAAGAGCAGAATCCAAAAGGGCAGTTCTTCAGCAGTGATACTCAAAGCGGCCACGCTGATACCAGCTAATGACACCTGCATGGCGGTTCCGAGTGAAGCGATCGCTGGTGCGGAGGCTTGCTGGGCAATTCTGAAGTTGCGCGCACCAACCGCCAGCATCGCGATAAACAGCGCCAGCCCGGGCAAACCGCACTCCGCGCCCAATTGTAGGAAAAGGTTGTGCGCGATATAGCTGCGGCCTGCGACTTCGGCGAGGTTCGGATTGTACTCGGGTGCGACGGCTTTAAATTGGCCCATGCCGACGCCAACTACGGGGTGACGCTCGATCATCAGCAGACCGGCTTTGATTAGCTCAAAGTGAATCCGCGCCGATTCCTCGTCGCCGTTACGGGCCGCGCCGTTGAATTTGATGCTGCGAAACCTCTGCGAGAGACTCGCGGGTCCATAGGCGGCTAACACTAACGAAGCCGCAGCGAGCATCAGGAGAGCGAGGAGTTTGCGCCGTGCGCTGAGAGCAGCCAAGAGAGCTACTACCCCTAGCGCAATAATTGCGGCGCGCGATTCGGTAAGTACCACTCCGCCCACAAGTAGCAACCCGCTGACCAATCCAGTCAGTCGCAACCAGGAGCTCTGTTCGTAACGCACCATCCAGAACGCCATCGGCGCACAGAGCAGCAGCATCAAGCCTTCATAATTCGTCTCGCCCTCAAGTCCCCATGCTCGAGCCTGGTGCTCTATGAAATGCTCTTTGTAGACCCATAAGCTACCGAAGGTGAAGGCCGCGACCAGAATGCGGACACTGTTGATCATGCGCCGTTGCGTCGTGACCATTGACCGAGTCGCTACGAGCAGCATGCCTCCGGAGATTAGTTGTCCGGCCTGGGGCCCCGGTACGGGCAAGCCGCTGCCGAAGGTTACGACAACCGGGATTAGCGCGAACAGAACAAAGAGTAACGGCAGTGAGCTTGGAAGCCTGGTGGCACTGCCTTTTGCTGTGGGCGCCAGGCAGGCAACAATCACCGTCAAGAGACCCAGCACCTTGACCGGAGTGATTATAAACGGTCCCGCCTCGAGGAGCACCTGGCCGACTCGGGGATCGGCGTGAAAGGGAGTCAGAAACAAGAGCAGGTAATAAAGCGCCACTTAGATCGCTCGCGCGCTCTCTGGCGCGTTCCCCGTCAGCTTGATCCATCTGGTTAAGCGCTCAAGATAAACTTCGACCAGACGCGCCCCAATGCTACTCCAGTCATAGGTTGACTTAACCAGTTCCCGCCCAGCAGTGGAAAGCTGTTGCCACCACCGAGGATTGCGACGCAAGGCAACCAGCTTCTGAAAAAATTCATCCGGGCCTTCCGCCAGAATCAGATGGATGTCAGGACGTACGCGTAGGCCCTCAGCCCCGAGTGACGTGGAGATCACTGGTACGCCGGCTGCCATCGCCTCAAGAATCTTAAGCCGGGTGCCGCCACCGACTCGCAACGGGACCACCGCCGCGAATGCTTCCTGATAGTAGGGGCGCACGTCATCCACCGTCCCAGTCACGGCAATTCCGGGCCGAAAGGCCAACTCCCGGATGCTGGCGGACGGGTTTCGACCGACTATGGTAAACACCAACTGGGGAAACGCGGCGTGAATTTTTGGCCAGGTCCCCGTCGCAAACTCATATACGGCGGAGACATTGGCTGAGTAATCCATCGCACCGACAAAAAGGAGCCGATTGCGTAGCGCTATCGAGTTTATGGCTTGGACACCTGTCCAGTGGTCGAACAAACTTAAGTCAACGCCGTTTTCCACGACCGCAACGCTCGCCTGCGGCCGTATGCTCAATAGCTGGTCGCTCTCACGTTGGCTGGTAACAATGTGGAAATGACAGCTCTCGAGCATTTCGGCCTCAATCCGTTTGAGTTGGCTGGCTGCCCGCTGCATATACAATCTGTGCAAAGGAGTTCTGGCGTGCGATGAATGTCTGGTTACCAGCTCGGACTCTATGTTGTGCCAGTCCAGGGCAACGAATGCACCATGTCCATAAGCCTCGACGATGGGCAAATAGGGCGACATCTCCACTCCCTCTAGTAAGACGGTGTGATAGTGAGTCGCCTCGAGTTCCTGCACCAGAGCCGCCGCCAGCTCAAAGGTGAAGTAATTCAGCAAATTGACCGGTGTCTTACCAAGGGCCCCGCGCGCTAACTTCCCGATGGTGTACGTTGTAGGTTTGGGAAACAGCTTGAGTTGGATGCCGTCATGCCGAAGGGTGGAAAGTGGTTGGCAGCGGTCGCTCAAACCGAGATGAGTTACCGACATTACCTGCGCCAGATGGCGGGCAATGTAGTAATTGCGAATATTCATACCCCCCGAAAGCTGGGCAATATCCGCGGAAGCAACTTGCAGCAGCTTCAATTCCACCGAGCGTTTCCTGTTTTGAGACAGCAACGTTGTTGTTTCTGAACTTGGCGACGCTCCCAAAACGCTATCGCCACAACTTCACCAGAGTCACCCAGCCGCTGGTTTGGCCAGACTCTGGTCCGGTTCTTTTTTGGCTCTGTTCTCCCATCACCGAAGCGAGAACTATTAACTCACGGCCGCCGCCAGACACGGATAAATGTCGGCTATTGTATTCAGCGGCAGTGGCGGCGTCCGATTGCTCAGAAAAATGGCGTCGGAGTTGGGATCTGACGGGTCATAACCATGCATCCCTGCAGGATTCCATCCACCGCCGTTGAAGTCGCTCCGGGTGAAGAGCCACCCTGGATTAAGCAGAAAGACCAGTTCCCCGTACCGGCGGTCCGGAAACAGTATGCCGAGGCTGTTTAGTTCAGCATCTGTCAATACGCGCCCGCAGGCAGTGGCCTTTAGTTCGGCGATGATCGCAGCGCGAGCAGCCGAGTCGAAGAACCAGTAACGCGCCATAGTTGAGTCGTAAACGGCGAGATATTGCTGAGGTATTTTGAACCCGAGCCGGGCGATGCGCCCTACCAAGTCATAGCTGGAATGCACGGGGGCCATGCCATGATCTGAAGCGACCGTCATCGTTGCATTGCGGTCGCGTTTTAAGGCACAAACAAAAATCTCGCGAAGTTCCCGTTCATACCAGGATAGACGCTGGCTAATTAGCGTCTCTTGGGTGCGATTGCGATGTAGGAGGCCGTCCACCTCACATAGATACAGGAAATAGACACTTTCGCGGCCCGATTGGATGTCGGCACGGGCTTGGCGCAGAATCTCCGCATCGGAGAACTGGTGATAAGTGTAGGACTTATATGGAATTTTGTGGCTTTCGAGCAGGTCGAAGATCGAGCTTGCGCCGGAAATTCCACCCTTTCGGTAAATGTTGAGCTTCTCAAGATAGTTGAACAGAGGCAGCAGACGCGGACTGACTGAGCATTCGAACAGAGGCCCCATTCCAAGCAAGCGCCGACCGAGTTCTTTGATCAGTTTGCGAACGAGCCGGTTATCTAGCGCCCACTCTGGTAAAACGGAAAACCAACGTAACCATTTGAACGGGGAACCTTGCGGATCATAGTAGAAAAGGTTCCAGTGACCAGTCTCGACCGGCTTACGACCGGTCAAAAGCGTGGGAATCGCTCCCGAGCTATAGCCTAGGACGGTTTTCAGTGGCATGCGCACCGGAAGTTCGTCGTTCAGGAACGGCCGATCCTTAATGATCTGCCAGCCCAATGCGTCAATCAGCACGAAGACAAGCAGTTTTCGTTGTGGGATGCCCTCTTGAGGAACACGCAGAGCGCCCGCAGTTTTACCCCGCCGCTCTGCGGCGGGCGCCTGCACAGATGTTTCATTCGTCTGAGGCAGCGACAGCAGTCTCATTTTGAGGCTCCGCATCCGTAACCAACCGTAAACAGACAAACAGGGCCATCACGGAATACAGCGCACCACTCTGGGTCCCAGGGTATTGGCTACTGCCAGCGGTAGCCGCTTCCAGAGTGCTGTGGCCAGTCTGAACTTCGGATTATCAGCGCCGAAGGTTCTAATTGCGGTCCCGGGTGCCAACCAATAGTACCAATTGAGTGGCTTCGCGATCGGTTGCCAATGCTGCTTGAACTGATAGTTGCCGCTACCCGGCACGCAGCGCCCAAGGTCAAGACGTTTGAATCCCTCTTCAATGGCCTTCTCGATCAAACTCCAGTACAGCAGTGTTGGTGCTTCTTTTCTCCGTGACTCGGGGAGAGAGGCTGCCCATGGCAATTCGAGTGTCTCTCGATAGGCAGAGACAAGGCCCGCAGCCACCGCCTGGGAGCCGTCTCTTAAGATCAGTATTCGAACCTTATCTGAGAGGCGGCAAAGCTGTTGCTCGAAAAACTCGCGCGGGTAAACAGGTGTACCCAAGTTGCGCATGTTAACCGCAAAAATGCGGTAGAATTCGGATACTCCTTCGAGCCCGGTCCATTCCGGGCGCAGCTGATGCTTCAGAAGATATCTGATTCTCTTACGTCGCGCGGAACTCAATCGCCGCAAGTAGTCGTCGATTGTCGCGGGCAGCTCAATCTCCATCACAACTCTGTGTGAATGCTGGTGCCAGGCAGTCGGGAGAGCCGTTCGTTGGCGGAGCTCAATATGATGCACCCTGAGCTCGCGCGCGAGTTCCGCTGCCGCCGCCAACAAAGCATCGGCAGCTTCCTGGTTGTCGGCGAGAATGCCACCATGGCTGCAGAAAGGTAGGGAGACCAGGAAATCGCCGAAGAGCCGGCTGGATATTCGGACTAACGGTAAAACGCCGCAGATTGTGCCGTCTCGCACAGCCGTCAGATAAAATGCCTGGTGACCGAAACTGTGCTCGATGACTTCGCGCCATGCCCACGTGTGATACAAAGTGCCGAGTCTCGCCGATTCGACATAGCGATCCCATCGTTCGGGTTGTTTGGCAAATTCGATTTCCATTCCGCCGACGGACTGCCCGTTTTTTTGTTCGCGAACGAAGGGATTCAACCCCACTCCCGCTTACAGGATACCGGGGGCGCTGCCGCGCTGGGCGCAAGAGCTTCGGCATCGCCTCGGGACAACGCCGGTATCTCCCAAATGTCGAACCGCTTCCCGAGCAGCGCCTCCAAGACTCCCCATAGTGCACCTGTCACACCAAGCACTACGTAAAACGGTACCGCTGCCCAGTGTTTGACCGGCCGTCCCCCAAGCGCACTAAATAATCCTAAAAGCGCAAGGCCATAAAAGATTGCTTGCAGAGCGAGCAATCCTGCGAGCCAGACCGAGTCTGCGGCTCCGGCTGCTGAGCCCACAAGCACCATGATCATTGGCACGAGCGAAGTCCAACGCAGGAATTTATGCGAAATGAATTGCCAGCCGCGAACGCCGCGCAACGTCCCGGGCAATTCAAGCATGGCGGTCATTCCCTGGGCGCACATCCGCCGTCGACGGCGCAGTTCCTCGAGCGGCGAACTCGTGTCGCGCTCAAACACCAGAGCGTTAGGTTCGCTTATAACCCAATAACCAGCCGCTCCGATCCGCATCGGCAATTCGAGGTCATTTGCCAGTTCCGGATGTAAGGGCTCGTAAAGTGAAGACCGGGTGCAAAAAATCGCACCGTCGCAGACTAGAACCGAGCCAATCCTGCTCTCGAGGTGCTTCACAATCGATTCGAAACCCCAGTAGGCCTGTGCTCCCTTGGCGATTGCCGGACTTTGCATTTCGTCGATCGGTCGAGAGTGTCCAGTCACGCATCCCACCCGCGAATCGGCAAAGTGTCGCACCATGAGGCGCAAAGCCTGGGAGCTGACGTGCGCATTGGCGTCGGTGAAGAAAAAAATTTCGCCACGTGCAATTGCGACCAGATGATTGAGAGCCCGTACCTTACCCCCGCGCTGCTCCATCCGAACAAAGACCAGCCGCGGATCTCGAATAGCTCTAATGATTTCATCGGTTAGGTCATCTGACGCATCAGAGGCGATTAAGAGCTCGAATTTGTCCGGCGGGTAGTCCCAAGCCAGCGTTTCATTAATCTTCCACGCAATATCGCGCTGTTCGTTGCGCGCAGCGATTAGGACCGATACCGTTGGAAGATAGTTCGGCGCGCTCAGAACGCGAATGGATTTCCGCCAGGTTATAAGTACAAGCAGAAAAGAAGGATACCCAATATACGTATAAAGTAACCATGCCGCGCCAACGAGCAAAATAATTCTCATAATGTCTCAACACGAATCCGCGGCTGGACGAGGCGAGACCCAAACAACCTTTGGATTGAGCCCGATTCGTTGAGCGACCGGGAGGACAACTTCATAGCAAACGTTAAGCTTATACTCTTTTGTTCTGTAGTACAGAGATTTGCTGCCGCTTGATAGCTAATACTGAGCATCACGAAGTGCCATGATGGTGAATATTAGCTAAGACTTCCGTCGACGACTGACATTTCGTTGCACTGCATTGCAACAAAAGGAAAAATTGTCCAAAGCTTTGAGTGTTAAGTCACTTCGGCGGGAGAACGGCAGAGTCGGTGACCTTCGTGCCTTGGTTGACGTTGACTCTTCGGAAGGCCGTGTCAGGCGACGTCGACCAACATGCTATTGGAAAGATAGTCTTCGAAGGTCATCATCGGAAATTCATTAAATAGGCGATGGAGTTTGCTCTCGGTCGTCTTCAGATTGACGTAGGATTTGAAGCTACGAAGCAGCGTCATAGGCATTCGCGGATGATTGGGATCAATCTCGCGGGGATGCACATAGAAGATCACTGGCCTGCCTTCAGTCATCACCTGGCGGGTCATTCGTCGAATGACCCAATACGGAAAAAGCCGAAAATAGCCACCGCCGAAGAAACACATCGGACCTCCCCACACCTGGACGACTGAAATCGGAAACTCGACCAGTGTTCCGCAGACGGTTTTGACAACATAGGGTGTGCGGCAAGCGCCCTTGAGTCCACCATGGGCACGGCGCATGGGAAACACCGAAGAATCATAGCTAAAGCCCGCCTGAGCGAGCTTTTCGAAAAACCAAGGCGTGGCTTCTGTGACAGAAAAGCCCGGAGCTCGGTAGCCCCGCACCGGCTTGCCGAGGATGTCTTCGAGAATGCCTTTGGCGTGAGTGACATCCGCCAAAAATTCTGGTGGCGTCAGCTTGTGACAAAGTACATGGGCGTAACCATGGCAAGCGATCTCATGACCGCAGCGTGCAGCCTCGCGCACAAGCTCGGGAAACGCTTGCGCCACCCATCCCAAAAAGAAGCACGTTACCTTGACTTCATACTGACTGAATAGCTCGAGCAATTTGATGAAATTGCGCGTTACATGAGACGGGTACAAATACCAGTCCTGGACGTCCGGCGTGCGCTCCAACTCCAGTATGTGAAACCAGTCTTCGACATCAACCGAAAATATATTGGCCGGTTCCATAAGCTACTCGGTGGGAGTGCGCTCCATGAATTTACACGCATGAAGATCGAAGAAAAGTAAAAGTTGACGCGATTAACTAGGAAGGCGGTGCGAAGTTCTGAGAGCCAAATCCGTCGCTCGGTCAACTATGTCCGGATCCGCAAAAGACAAACGCGACCCCGAACTTGGGGAAAAACGATCTCGAGAGAGCGACGACGCCGCAGTCTAAGTCAGGTCAATGCTGTTCGTCTTGGATCGAATTCAGCGGGCCCCCCGGCGCCAAATGCAGGTGCGGAGCGTTTCGGCCATTATCATAAGATCGAAAATCAGACCAGCGTGCTTTACATAGTACAGATCGCGCGCTAAGACCTCGTCCGCCCTGTTAAGGCTGTCGGAGTAGTCGCATCGCACCTGGGCCCAGCCGGTGATTCCCGGCAGTACCAACAGCCGCAGGTTGAAACAGGGTATAGTCTCCATCTGTGCACTGTGAAGCGGATGGAACGGCCGGGGGCCGACGAGGCTCATGTCGCCTTTGAGCACGTTTATCAGTTGGGGCAGCTCATCAAGGTGGAACCCGCGCATTAGAGAACCGATTCGGGTGATTCGCGGGTCACGGCGCAAGGTTGCCCAGGCCAGCTTTTCTCCGGCCGGTGTAGTCTGGTACATCGAACGAAATTTGATCATTTTAAAGCGGCGGCCGTGCCTGCCGACGCGATCCTGAAAGAACAGCACTGGTCCCGGGGAATCCCACTTGATGGCTATTGCCAGTAGCAACATCAGCGGGGAGGCGAGAATCAACCCAATACCCGCAATAAGTACATCACGCCCGCGGCGTATCGCCTGGTTTAGCGTTCGACGTGGTTGGCTGCTGCTCAATCGAAGCTCGTCGAGCAGGTGCGCTCCGGGCTGAACTTTGCCGAACGCGCGTTCGCGAAAAAGGCCGAGCCTTTCCGTCTTGATTCCGCGCCGCCCGCATTCTTGTAGAAACTCCAATGCACCGGGCTGGTCAAAGCAGGCTTCGTCGACCACGACTCGGTGCAGCTCGGGAGCCCGTTTCCCAAGCTCTGACGTCGCTGGGGCGGGACCTTCGCCGAGAAAGATGAGCGCAAAGCCGAGCCAGCCCAAAACTTTTTTTTCGGCGTCCAGCTGCGTATACGTCGCGCGACGCCCGACGAAACCCAAACGCAAGGACTCCCATCGCTGACGGAGTAAACGACTAATTGTCGCGCGAGACGCGACAATAAAGTTTGCGGTCAAACCAGCGTGGACAAGCACTAATTTAAGCGGAAGCTGGAATCTGTCGAAACATCGCTCGAACAGAGCGATAATCACGCATACGAGGCCGATTGACTGCGTTAAGTTTAGTACCAGCTCACGTCGCGTAGCTACCAGATCAAGATCGTACAAATCCATCAGATAAAAGGCGAATGCATATGCAGCCAACACAACGCCAATCTCACCTAGTGACCACCACCAGTTGAACCGTTCGTCAGTCAATAGATGGCTTAGTCGGACTAATAGTGCTGCACTCGCTAGCAACCAGATTAACTCGAGACCCATGATCAAGGCCACGCGCGAGCGCAGAAATCGAATCACGGCTGAGGCGCCGCGGGTGGGCTGATCGAAAACGGCTGAGAATGTTGATAACGAATGTTCAGGAGCTGCTGACATCGGCTCAACGGAAAGTTGGCGACGGAAGCGCGCCGATTTTCGATGATCTTGCCGTAGCGGCAAGCGCTTAGCATCGAAGAGCTTGTCTGAGTCAGCTTGCTTCCGACTTCCAGCGCCGAGTCAAAATAGCTTGGTCGTCGGCACTTAGCTACTAAGCCGGCTAAGATAGGCGGTAAGATAGTAAAGTATAAATTAGTTAATTGTGTGAGCCTCTGACTTTTCGTCTCGAACGTATTGTCAAGGCGAACCTCGGGCTTGTCATTGGTTTTTTCGAGTAACGTCCGTATCCCTAGTTGCTTTAGAATACCCAGCGAAGACCAGTGTGATTCTGGGACTTAGCTGGCGGGAGTCGCAAGACAAGCATCCAGGGGAAAGTGCTTTCGGAAACGGGCAGGTAGACGGCGTTGAGCGAAAAAGCTTGCGTACTACAAAGATTGAGGTGAGTCGCTCGGAGTGGTGGCAGGATTGGTGAATGATAGCAAGCGCCGACGTACGAAAGAAGCTGAGAACAGGAGTGTTAACCCGAACAGAAGTAAAAAGCCGGGCCGTGGGTGAGCGGGGCCAGGTTGGGAGGAGAGGAGGAGTTTATGGTAGTGGCGAGGATCGGAAAGTGCGGGCGCCACAGGTCTGCCGAGAGACGACCGACCGACGATATACGGTTTGGCCAGCCGAATCATGGCACCGGTTAGCGAAAAGCACCATGCAGGGTTCCGAGACAAAAAACTCAAACTACAGCTTAGAGACTTTGTCAGACTGTAGACGTTGTTACCGGAGCGTCCGGGAAGGATGACTGGACACTCCGCGGATAGGGTTGCATGTCTTGGGCTCCGGCTGGTGTTGAGTTTGGCATCAAGTTGGTCACCGTGATTCGCGCAGAGGAAGGCTTTGGCATTCGCGGCTCGAGGCAAACTGAAGAGACCTGTTAACGCAAGGAGCGGTGCAATGATCCAGGCGACGGTCGTCCTGCGGAATATTGCCTTGATCCGAATAGCCATATCAGCCACCTTTGGCTTCGTCGGCCGCGGTTTCATTTGTGTCGCGTTTTCATACCGACCATTCTAGCGATCAGAAGTTGGCTTGGGGTTCGGCAGGAACGCATTAGCCGGATATTCGGGATCGTTGATAGTGAATTCGGGCACTCAGTAAGGTTAATATTCACCTCGCCGTCGGAAGGTCTTGTGCGACGAGCGAGATAATTATCGGCAGGGCTGACCGTCGTTCAGCGGGCCTTAGCCCGTAAAGGTCCGCCACGCGTAGCTACCGTGAGCCTCGCGACTGGTGGATAAGGGCATACAGGTAATGACTAATCTAGGACTGTCTGAGTGACTCCTGTCGCTGAATACCGCTTGGATGCCGGTGAGATGCGGCAGGAGCTTATCAATTGGACAATACTCAACGCGCGCCCGGAGCGACCCGCGTTGCCCAGAGTTTTCTGTGCTTGAGCTCAGCGGCGTCACCGCTGGCCCGGCGCCCTCGGTCGGGTTCTGGACTATCAGGACTGCTAGACGACGCGGTAACTATTTTGGAAAAGACCGTTGAGTGCTCCGCTAGCGGACAGTGCGCGCCCGTTGCCTTCTCCCCGAATGCTAGCTTGAGTATCCGCAAGTGGCTCCAGAAGAAGAAACCGCTTGCCTTGGCGTGCAAGGAGACCTTCACTGGCCATTTCAGCCATCAAGCGGGTGACCATTGGACGGGAACTGCCGATCATGTCTGCGAAATCGGAATGAGCCAATTCTGGTGTGAGTAAGATGCCACGGGCGTCGCGGACACCGAATCGCGCTCCCAGATCTTTTAGAACGAGCTCAAGCCGCTCTCTGAACGACATGCCCAGGAAGGTCCCAAACCAATGTGCCAACATCGACCAGGCCGTATTAAGCCGTTCAATTGCTCGCACGAGAGCTTGACGGTCAAGCGTATTCAGAACTTTCAGAATGTGCTCACGTGTAAAGAGCGCCAATGAACTTTTGGTCAATGTCTCGACCTCGAAGACCTGCGCCGGGTGGCCCCTGAGATCAAAATCCGCATAGCCCACGAAATCTCCAGGGCCCGCGAGGTTTACCATGATCCGGGCTCCGTCGGGACGTGGGCAATAGACCTTCAGCAGCCCAGTTAGAACATAGAAAAGAACATCGGCCGGAGACCCCTGTCGGAAGACAACTGCACCCTTGGTGTAATTCACCAGCGTGTGCTGGCTGACGAATTCATCCACCGATTCTGCCGGCAAGCCAAGCTCGGCGAGACGCTTACCTAGGCGGGTTTTTGCATACGTTGTTGCTTCTGAGTAAGTCATGCGGCTCTAGGCTCCCTTGGAGAAAGCGCGATCTTGCTGGCCAGCTCAATAGCAGCTCTCGCTAGCTGCAAGATTAAAACAGCGCGCTTCAGACCGAAATCGGATGTTACTACCGTGTTAAGCTAGTGTGAAACCAAAATGGAACAGAAGATTAGGCGAGAAATAACGAAGTTGCGCGATAAAATGGTCAGTCTTGACTTCTGTTTGGCCAAAAAGTGCACCCGCCGCAAGAGGTGCGCGATAGAGGATTTGTTGATAGATAAAAGTGGTAAATGGATTACATAAGCGATGTCTAGTAATTTATACTATCAATAACAAGTATTTGCTGTAATGTGACGTCATTAGCCCGCGTTTTGTCAAATTCTAGGTTTTTGAGCTAGCAGTTTTCCTGAAGCCAATCGCTTCAAGTCCGTCCGCATGTCTTTCAGGGGTTCGGACGGGTCCGCAATGGGGCAATTTTCACGCCTTGGGGAGAGTCTGATACCGGAATTGAGCTCGAGCGTTTTCTCCAGGTAGCTTTGAGCCTACAAAGCTAACCAACGAGGATTTTCGATCCTAACGCTCGTCGCGGGCAATGGATGACAACCGCAAAGTCACTCTTGGTTCGATCCCCTGGGAGCTCGGGTCAGCTGAACATCACTGGCTTACTGAGGTGATCTGACGCGAGGTTCCGGGAGCGGCTGCTCAGGCGTTGGTGGAGCGCCCGTTTAACATTCGCGATGGCTGCGTTTTCGGAGCATCGGTCAAAAGCGTTTTAGCATAAAGAGCTGGCAGCGGCCGTGGCAACACCATAACATCGGCAGGTATCCGTATGATTCCCTAACAGGACGGGAGTCGATGACACAGTCCGCCTCTTCCCAGATGAGACAAGTTACATTCGTCCTTCGGGCTACGGCCGCGACGCTGGCCGTTATTGCGGCTCTGGTTTTGATTGCTCCGCTTTCGCTGACAGTGAGCAAACAAGCTTTCCTCCTTTACCAGTCGCTTGGCATCGCGCTGTCCGCCCTGGTTTTCGTTCTCACTTTCGCCGAGCATTTTTCTAACTACTGGCACATTGAGGCGGCGGTTCTCTTTGGTGCCTCGCTGCTCCTTTGGGGGGGCATTGGGATAGTGATCAATAGCTCGCTGCCGCTGGCGATCCTGATAGTTGGCCTTCCAATTGCAACGGTGCTTCTGCCGTGGGGCTGGCAGTTCGAATTGGTAATCTGCGGATTGTGCGTCGGCGCCGCAGTCATGGCACCCAAACTCGGCCACCGGGTGAGTACCGACTGCTACCCGCTCTGGTTGATCGCCTTGGCCGAAAGTGCAGCTGCGGTGCTGGCCAGCATTCAGCTCGAACTTCAGAGCCAGCAAACGGAGGCGTACGTTCGTGCGCTGATTGCGGATGAAGAGCAATTCAGATCGTTGATCGAAAATGCTCCGGACGGGCTCTGCGTGTTTAGTATGTCGGGCTCGATCGTTTTCCAAAGTCCGTCGGCGAAGCGAATGATGGGCGAAGAGCTGGTCGGACGCAGTATCTACGAGTTTCTACATCAAGACGAGGTTCCCAGTTTTCGCTCAATGCTCGACCAATGCAGGAAAACTCCCGAGAACAGTTACCAGATAAGACTTCGTTGCCGAGATGGCGGGGACTGCTGGCGAATCATCGAAGGTGTCGGCAAACAACTGGAAAATTATGGTGAAGAGCCGTTGGTGGTTTTCAACTGGCGCGACGTCACCGATCGTGTCAATCAGGAAAATCAGCTTCGCGAGAGTGAAGATCGATTTCGTAAGATCTTTCAATACAGCACCAACGCAATTTCGCTAATTTCGCACGAGGGTAATTATCTCGACGTAAACGACGAGTGGCTTAGGTTGTTTGGACACGAGCGTTCGGAAGTAATTGGCAAGAATCCGTTGGAGCTCGGCAGATACGCCGATCCCGATGAATATATACGGATTGCGACCGAGCTTTTGATGAAAAAGGAAGTACGTGACCGCCCGGTTACGTTTAGAGCCAAGGAGGGTCGCCTGATCGAAGGCTTGTTGTCGTCCGTTTTATTGCAGACCGGGGGCGATTTTGTGGTGCTTTCGGTTATCACGCCGGTGAGCCGCCGTCGGTCATAAACGCGTTTGAGCTAGCGCGACGATACGGCTGGCATTACGAGGGGCTCAATTCGGGATCGCCGAGCAGCCGGCGGAGGGCGAGCAGAATTTGAACGAATTCGCGAGGCTCACGAACACGGCCGATGACCCGTACGTCGGCCAAAACCTGTAGTTCGTGCGGCTGCACCTTGTAACGCTCAAGCAAGTTCCTGTCGTGTATGAACGCGCGCCACATGGCACGGTTGGCAATGTCGCACGAGGCCAGACGTGAGCCTTTCACCAGCTTTGCGTCTGGCGAAGACAGCAGAAACAACGGTTCATGCCTAATGTCGAGAACGCTCGCGATGCGACGCAGTAATGTGGCGGAGGGGCGTCTTCGGTCGTGCTCGATCAGCGAGATCGTAGCCTGTCGAAGTCCAAGCCGACGCGCCAGCTCGGTTTGGCTCAAGCCAGAGTTGAGGCGGTGGTTTTTAAGCCGTTCACCGAGCGTGGTCTTGCGTTTGGACTGGGCCATAATCCGGCTGCCTTGAGCGGCTCGACAGACAAGTTCCAGCAGATGCGGCGTGCTATTGACAATCGATGGACATCAGCATGGCACAAAACGTTCTCGGTAACCAGCGCATCCGATAACCCTCAGTACGAGTTCGAGTCAGAGCTCTTCCCTACCGCTACCCGCCAACGCCAACAGGAGGTTATAAGGGAAAGACTGACGATCGGATAGGCGTCTGTGGAACAAATACTGGCTGTGGACGGATCGACGCGGCAATATGCCAGAATTGGAGACTGGAATGAGAATTTATGTGACCGCAGCACTGGGCATATTAATCATTTTCGCAATCGCACCGAGCGGAGGTGCAATGGACTGCACTAGCCAATTTTCCGCGGACCAACGTCAGGTTTATGCCAGTCTCTCACCCTCAAACCGGCATATCCTGAGTACACAAATCAAGGATAAGAAGGGCGAACCAGCGTCGTGTAATTTTCAGCGAGGCTTGCTGGATATACTAGCGAACTACTCGCCGGACAAACGGGATGCGGATTTCAAACAGCTCCTCGACCACCTGCTGATCCATACGCCTTGACCGCTGCTTAAAGCGAGCATTGAGTGTAGCCGGGCATCGGGAAGTTCAACCTCAGAGGGACTTCAGGAACTCCACTAGATCGGCTTTTTCCGCCTTGGTAAGTCCGATGCTGAAGCGCTGGTCATAGAATTCAACGACGTCGTTGAGCGTTGGGGCTGAACCATTATGGAAGTAGGGTGCGCGTGCTGCCAGGCCACGCAAAATAGGACCCTTTACTTTTCCGACGTCGGCGCATCTTCCGGATATCATCGCGCGACCCAGGTCAGTGACGCGCAAGATTCGGCCCGAGAGCGGTCCTGCACTTGGGGTACATTCAACGGTAAACACCGGCAGTCCGCTGGTGTCGAGTACCGGCGCAGACGCAGCGGCAACTCCGATGTCAAGCGCTAGCTTGACCGAATGATTCCCGATATTTGGCGAGTCGTGGCAGGTGCTGCAGGTGCCGACTATCGGCGTGGGACCAACCGGATCGGTAGGCAAAGAGTTTAATCCGCCGACTTTGCTGATCGTGAACGTCCTTGTGTTGAAAAGAGATTCTCCGCGCGCGATGGAGGCTCGGATCGTCGTTGCACGTGCCTCCGGCCCATTGGTCGTTGCTGGTGCCTGCCATTGATCAAACAGCGTGAAGACCACGTTGTCGAAATCCGATCCGAGAGAGTCGTTGATGCCGATGGAAAAATTCTGCATCGACAGGAATAGCGGACCGCCCTGAGCGCCAGCGCGATCCAACCGGCCCGCCCCGAAAATAGATTCTTGGGCATCATAGATATTGGATTCAAAGTTTACGATTTCGCTTAGCTGGATGCTGGAAGGCGGGTCTGGTGACTGAGCATGGACAAGCGTGGCATCAGTGGCTTGGCTGGTTAAGTTGGGCTCGCGCCCGTCCCACATGATCGATAGCGGCGCGCAGGAAGGGTCGTTGGCGGGGCATTCTAGCAGGAAACGCAGGTTCGCGGCCGGTAAGGGACGCCGGTAGAATGATAGAACAGGCGGGTCAGAGCTTAAATTGGTGCAGCCGTAGGGGTCGCTGACAGAAGTGATTTCGAAAT
>Ga0209581_1001089_pt1 | contig 36050 bp, 37 predicted proteins | sample Coa_R2_FD_187160 | JGI IMG/M metagenome (GOLD analysis project Ga0209581, IMG submission 187160) | Surface soil microbial communities from Centralia Pennsylvania, which are recovering from an underground coalmine fire - Coalmine... | ecosystem: Environmental > Terrestrial > Soil > Unclassified ...
CCGATTTTTTTTTTTGGAAATCGCGACAGGTTTCGATTGACACCCGCTTCACCCGGCAGGACGATGGCCGTCTCGGATCCGAGCAGCATCGTGCAGACCACCTTCGCGAGGAGGTCATTCCGATGAAAAGCCGTACGATCCCCGGCGGTGGCGGTACGCCGATCCATGTTTTCGAAACCGGCAATTCACGCGGTTTTCCGATCCTTTTCATCCACGGTTTTTCGCAGTGTTCGCTGGCGTGGAGCCATCAACTGCATTCGGACCTCGCGGAGGATTTCCGCCTGCTCGCGATGGATCTGCGCGGCCACGGACAATCCGGCAAGCCGCTCGATGGTTACGACGACTCGCGCGCGTGGGCCGACGATATCCACGCGGTGATCAAGTCGCTGCGGTTGCACCAGCCGCTGCTGTGTTGCTGGTCGTACGGATTCACGCTGATGGATTATCTGCGTCACTACGGCGACGACGACATCGGCGGCATGCAACTGGTCGGTGCCATCAGCAAGCTCGGCAGCGAGGATGCGCTGGCGGTGTTGACGCCGGAGATCCTGCAAGCGGTGCCCGGATTGTTCGTCACGGATGCCGCAGAGTGCGCGCGCAATCTGGAGGCGTTCATCCGCATGTTCTTCGTCAAGCCGCCCGCGGTGGAAGACCTCTACCTGATGCTCGGTTACAACACGATCGTGCCTCCGCACGTGCGGCAGGCGTTGTTTTCGCGCGTGGTGGACAATGACGACGTGCTCGCGAAGATCCGCAAGCCGCTGCTGATCACGCACGGCACCAGGGACGCGATCGTGAAGCGCAGCGTGCTGGAGCGGCACCATGCGCTGGTACCGCACGCCGCGATCGATCTGATGCAAAACGCAGGACACGCGCCTTTCTGGGAGAACTCGCCGGCTTTCAACAAGCGCCTGCGTGCGTTCGCCGAAAGCCTGCATCAGACCGCCGCGGCCTGAGCGCGGATTCGTCTGTTGGCGAGGAGCCACCCTTCGCCGCGATACGAATCGGCGACGACCCACGCCGCTGCGGTCAACACCCACGATACGGTGAATTCGCCCCACTGCGAAGCGGTGATCGTGCCGGCGATCGCCAGCGGCAACCACACCATGAAAGTGAACAATCCCATCTGCAAAGTGGACAGGATCGCCGCCGGCCTCGCGCAGATTCCGGTGAGCATGGCCACGCCTGCAGCGAGATAAGCGGCGCCGGTGAAGTACGCCCAGCCCACGTGCCACGGCAACCACGCCGGGATTAGCGGCGCGGTCAGGTTCAGATAGAAGAAGTGCGACAGACCGAAGGCGATCATCGCCAGCGCATACAGCACCCCTGCGGCGCGCAAGCCCGATTCGCCGCTGAAGAAAGCGAGGTGCCGCCGGTCCCAATCCGCGGCCTGCCTGACATACAACACCCACGCGCCCGCCACGATCACCGCGTTCTCGCCGTTGCTTTGATACGAACCTTCCGTCAACGGCGCCAGAAAAATGAAGCGCAGCTTGAACACCAGCATCCAGAGCAGCAGATAGAAAAACAGCACGCGCGACGCCGGCGCGGCCGTGCGGCGAAGCAGCAGTCCTGCGCCGCACACGATCGAGATCACGGCGCAGAGATAGATCAATGCCTCGCGCGCCGGGAAGGTCTTCGGCACCGGCTGCCAAATCTGCACGAAATCACGCTGGATCAAACCGAGAACGCCGACGCCAATCATCGTCAGCGCGAACACCACCTGCCCAACGCTCAGGATGCGCATCGTCATTCTCCCAACGCGGCGAGCCGAGCGTAGTCACGCGTGCGGGCGCGGACAATAGGTTGGAAGTCGCGTGCGCTATCGGTCGCCCGCAGGCCGGACCTTAGCTCCGCCTTGCACAGAATATGTGACTTGCCGCAGCGCGGCGTGAGTGGGAAGATCGCCGCGGGGAAGCACTTACAGGACGTAGCCCGGATGAAGCGACAGCGGAATCCGGGGAAGTGCTCGTTTTGCTCCCGGATTCCGTTTCACTCCATCCGGGCTACGCTGGCTGCGACAGATGCGAAGATCGCGGCGGGATGGAATTGGCGTTCGCGATTTCATATCACGAGGCGAATAATTATGGGGAGAAAATCGAGAGAAAAGTGGAATCGTGCGCTTACACGCAATCGAATGGTGGTACAGCCACAAAACCAAACGCCTGCACAGGTAAGCTCGCTATATGACGCGATGCAAGACGGGAACGAGTACCAATCCATAGTAGACAAACTGCCTGTAGCCGGCACGAATCTAATGGACGAGGTGGCTCGCGGCATTTCTGAAATTGAACAAGTTCGAGGAAGGCCTTGCATCCTCTACGTAGGTAACGTCGTCAAGAAGGACGATACTGGGTCGTCTGGAGTAGACACTTCTGATGATCTGCCGTTTCGTGAAATGGTAGAGAAGGTGCCGAGTGATCAGAAGTCCGTAGATGTGCTACTAGCGACGATGGGCGGCTCAGCTCAACAAGTAAATAATTTCGTAAATTGTCTGAGAGCAAAGTTCGACGAAGTAAATTTCTTGATCCCCTCTTTTTGCATGAGTGCTGGCACTCTTTTCGTTCTATCCGGAGATCATATTTGGATGACGGATCGAGCTTGCTTAGGGCCGATCGATCCTCAAGTTCCCACGGCTGGTGGACGCTTTGTGCCCGCTCAAGCGCTGCTATCACTACTGGCTGAAATACAGCGTGCTGGTGATGACGCGATGAGCAAGGGGCAACCAGTGCCTTGGGCGTTTGTACGTGTCATTGACAGCCTAGATAAGAAAGAACTCGGCGAGGCACTTACCGCTAGTCAGTACTCTCAAACGATGGCAGCCCAATTTCTCCAGCGGTATAAATTCCGCAACTGGAAAGTACGAGAGTCGAGCCAAGTACCCGTTACAGATCAAGATCGAGCCACGCGTGCCAATGAAATAGCCGACGCGCTCGGGTCTCACGACCGCTGGAAGAGTCATGGACACGCATTGTCTCGCGACGTACTCGTAAATGAGCTACGATTGAAAATCGATGAGCCGGATGCTGCTCTTGAGCGAGCCATGGTTCGTTTGTGGGCGGTACTTACGTACATCTTTGACAAGACTCCCATGGTGAAGATTCTTTGTTCGTCCCACTACCGCTACGTAAGACACGTTCAAGTCCAAGTCGTCGGGCCAATTCAGGGGCAGCAGACATGATTGATGAGAATCTTCTTCGAGAGCTGGGTTGGTCAGAGCAACTAATCAAAGCGATAAGTCAGGTCGCAGATTCGTTGCAAACGCCAACCGATTTAAATCGAGGGGCGATGCCCGTGCAGCAAGTTCTTGCCCTTTCGTCGACAGCGGTTTATGCACAATCTGTCGAGCGTAACGTAGTCCGCGCATTCGGCATCTCGGAGGAATAGTGTCGAGCGGGTCGCGGTTGTCGCATAACCACCCAAACGCTCCAAACACTGTCGGTGCTTGCGAACTCTCGCTTACGGCCTCTTGTAAACCACCCCACCCTTCATCACGAACGGCACGTGTTCGATCGCGGTGATGTCTTGGGTCGGATCGCCTTGCACGGCGATGATGTCGGCGTCGAGGCCTTCGCGTAATTGACCGAAATGGTCCTGCTGGTGCAGGATTTTCGCGTCCACGGCCGTTGCGGCGAGCAGTGCCTGCGCGGGGCGCATGCCGTCCTGCACCATCAACTCCACTTCCTTGTAGTTCTCTCCGTGCTTGAACACGCCGACGTCGCTGCCGCAGCCAATGGTGACGCCGGTGTCCAGAGCGAGCTTAAAAGCATGTTGCGAGGCGCGCATTTCGTCGTTGGGCGGATCGCCCGGTTTCCAGTGATCGAAATATTCGGCGTACGCGACCACGGCTTCCAGCGTCGGCAGATAGGCCACGTTGTGCTTCTTCATCAGCTCGAACACTTCGCGCGTGCCGTTGAAGCCGTGCTCGATGGTGTCCACGCCGGCGAGAATCGAGCGGCGCATGCCTTCGGGCGTGGTCGAGTGCACCGACACCGGCAAACCCAATGAGTGCGCCGCTTCCACGCCTGCGTTCAATTCTTCCTGTGTGAAGGTCGGCACCGAACCGTGCGACTTGCCGCAGTGGTAATCGGCGTAGATCTTGATCCAGTCCGCACCGTGACCGGCCTGGTCGCGCACCGCCGCGATCATTTCCGGCACGCCGGCAACCGGAATGCCGCCCTGCGGAATGGTCATGTCGGTGCGGAAGCCCATCGGCCCCGGACCGTAGCAATCCTTCGCGACTGTCGCGCGCGTGGCGACGAACAGGTGCGGACCCGGAATTAGGCCGTCGTTGATCGCCTTCTGCACCTGCACGTCGGCGTAACCCGCGCCTTCGGTGCCGAGGTCGCGCAGCGCGGTGAAGCCCGCCATCAGCGTGTCGCGCACGTGGTTGACCGCCTCGATGGTGCGGTAGGCCAGCGGCTCCTTCAGCACCTGATCGTTCCACAGCGTCTCGTTGTACGGATGCAGGAAGATGTGCGAATGCGCGTCGATCATGCCCGGCATCAAGGTCGTGCCGGGCAGATCGATTTCCTTCGCATCCGCTGGTGCGTGCATCTGATCGGCCGGACCGACCTGCGCGATCGTGTCGCCCTGCACCAGCACCGCCCAGCCCGCGTGCGTCTGTTCGCTGCGCGCATCGAACACGCGATCGGCTTTCAGGAGATACGCCGTCGTGGGCGCCGCGGGTTTGTCCTGTGCACCGGCGGAGAGCGCGAGCAGCGAAGCACACAGGGTAAGCAGAAGTTTGCGCAATGACATGGCGGTTACCCATCGACGGCAATCCAACGAGAGTACACCTTTGCGCGCGGCATTTGCCTCGGCAAGCCTTTGGGCGGATACTTGCGCGAGCACTGCATCTACATTCATCGTTCCGAGGGGATCGAGCCATGAAGAAGGTGTTCCGTGTCATCGCGGTGGCCGTGTCGTTGACCGTCGCCGCCTTCGCCGCCGATGCGGGATCGGCGAGCCAGAAATCCATCAAGCACGGCGAGTTCCTGGTCGGCTATGGCGGCTGCCAGGATTGCCACACGCCCGGCTGGGCGCAGAACGGCGGGCAGGCGCCGAAAGACCTGCTGCTGACCGGCGGCGGCTTCAACTTCCAGGGGCCGTGGGGCACGACCTACCCGCCGAACCTGCGTTTGTATTTCCAAAATCTGACGCTGAAACAGTGGATCCAGAATGCGCGCACGATGAAGGCGCGGCCGGCGATGCCTTACTGGACGTTCCGCTATTTGAGCGACAGGGATCTGGCCGACATGTACGCCTACATCCGCTCGCTCGGGCCGGCCGGCAAACCTGCGCATGATTACGTGCCGCCGGGACAGGAAGCGCCGCCTCCCTATCTGAAGCTGGTATTGCCTTCGCCGCCGCCGCTGGCGCATTGAGGAGTGGCACGATGAGCGGATCGTTGTTTCTGTCGTTGCGTGCGGCGCACATCCTGCTGGCGGCACTGTGGCTGGGCGCCGCCTTCCTGCTTACCCTGTTCGTGATGCCCGCGGTGCGCGACGCCGGACCGGGCGGTGGCCAGTTCATGGTCACGCTGGAGAAACGCAAACTGCACGTGTTCATGGCGAGCACGGCGCTGCTCACCGTGCTGAGCGGCATCTGGCTGTACTGGATCTTCACCGCGGGATTGCAGAAAGAAGCGATGTTCAGCGCCGGTGGCCTGGCCTTCGGCATCGGCGGACTGTGCGGCATGCTGGCGATGATCCTCGGCGGCGCGATCATGGGCCGTGGCACCGCGCGCATGGCGGCTCTGGGCCAGCAAATGGCAACGTTGCCGGAAAGCGAACGCGCCGCGCACGTGCAGGAAATGGAAGCGCTGCGGCAACGTCTCGGCCTTGCAGGCAAGTTCATCCTGCTGCTGATGATCGTCGCGCTGCTGTTGATGGCGGTCGGGCACTACTTGTAACTTGTAGGCACGCGGGATCAGACCGCGGACGTCAACAGATCCAGTTCGTCCTCGTCGAAACCCGCAGCGCGGCGTGCATCCAGGTTGAACGGACCGCGCAGCGGTCCGACGAGCCGGTCGCGCAACAGCTCTCGAAACGTTTCGCCCGGCTCGAGCTGCTCGCGTTCGCAGCACCAGCGGAACCAGCGCGAACCGGCTGCGACGTGCACCACTTCCTCGCGCAGGATGATTTCCAGGATCTCCGCGGTCGCGTCATCACCAACGTTGCGCAAGCGCGCGATCATGCCGGGCGTGACGTCCAGCCCGCGCGCTTCCAGCACGCGCGGCACCAGCGCCATCCTTGCCAGACAAGAGTCGGAAGTCTTTACGGCCATTTCCCACAGGCCGTTGTGCGCATCGAAATCGCCGTAGGCGTGGCCGAGTTCCGCCAAGCGGTTCGAGAGCATGTCGAAATGCCGCGCCTCGTCCGCGGCCACGCTCGCCCAGTCACAGTAGTACTCCTTCGGCATGCCGGCAAAGCGCAACACCGCATCCCAGGCCAGATTGATGGCGTTGAACTCGATGTGCGCCACCGCGTGCACCAGCGCGGCGCGGCCCTCGATGCTGCCAAGTCCGCGTTGCGGTACGTCGCGCGGGGGCACGAGTTTCGGTTTATCAGGGCGACCGGGCGCTTCGATCGGGAGCGGCGGCGCCTCGGCATCCGGCACGCTCAATCGACCTTCGCTCAACGCGGCAAAAGCCTGCGCGGTTAAATCGCACTTGCGCTGCGGATCGGTGCAGGTGAAACACTCATTGGCCACGTCGCGCAGGTTGAGCGTGTCTGCCATAGAGAACCCATCGAGTTCCAACTCGTCATTCCCGCGCAAGCGAGAATCGCCGCTTCGCGGCGTCCGGAATGACGAGGATGAAATCTTCTCGCGAAATAAAAGATACTGATGCAACTACGCCATCCGCGCGACATCCGGCGGCGGTGTCACCACGCCGCCGGCAATCGCGCCGGTCAACGTCGGCGGGCGGTAATCGCCGACTTCGCGCCATCGCTGCCAGACACTTTCATCGATCGTTTCATTCACGCCGCCGCCGATGGTGCGGTTGAACGGTTGCTTGAAGAGCTTGTAGAGGCCGTACATGAACTGCGCGTAGGAATTGTTGGGCTTGCCGAGTTCCGCATCCGGCAACGGTACGAACGGCGCGACGAAAGCGAGACCGGCATCCGCCGCCTTGCGCTGCATCCACGCCAGCGGCAGGTCCGGCAGCGGATCGGGTTTGCGGCCTGCACCATCGGTTTCCTCGCCGCCACCTACGTCGGAATGACAGCCGATGAACCAGCGCTGTTCCACATCGATCTGCGAAGGCTTCTTCGAAGTCGGCGATTCGCCCGGCGCCAGATTTTGCGGCAGCCGCGTCCATTTGGTCGGCGCGAAGTCGGCGCGGTGCTCGTCCAGCGCCAATGCGTGGTAGGCGTAGCGCACGCTGGAGCTCAGCTCGGTGTCGTGGAAGCGGTAGCGGCTGCGCGCGTACGGAAACCATGATGCCACTTCCGGTATGCCGAGTGCACCGACCGTATCCCACACGCCGATGAAATGGATCGGGATTTCGCGCGAGTGCTGCGTGCGAAATGCGACTGCCTGCGGATCGTCTGGCTTGATGTCGTTGCGGTAGAAATCGTAGGCGTCGTCGACTGCGCCTTGCGTCACTTCGCCCTTCGCATCCGCCTTCAGCAAGCCGCATTTGTGGATCATGCCGGCTGCGCTGCGCGCACTGTAGGCGCCGCGGCTGAAACCGAACAGGAAAACTTCGTCGCCATCGTTCCACTGCTGGCACAACCAGCGGTAGCCCTGCTCGATATTGGCCGACAAGCCGAGTCCGAACGCGCCGCCCAGCAGATGCGTGATGCCGGGTGCAACACCGACGCCCTGGATGTAGAGGCAAAGCTGCGCGATGCCGGCCATATCGGCCGGCGCGATCAGTTTCCACAGACGTTCGACATTGGTGTGCGTCTGCACCTTGTTCCAGGTGCCATCGAACAGCACGATCAGGCGGCGCGGCATGGCTCGCTCAACGCATGAATCCAGCTTCATGCATTGTGACGCGGCGCCGGCTCAGCGGGCGAGACGCCGATCTCGCGATGGAAAAACCTTCGTATAAGCGTAGCGAGCGAAGGCAGGTTGCGCGACGCCGGAGCGCAAGAACCGGAGTGTACACGTCAGTATGAGGATTCCGAGCACCGCCGGCGCGCGAGCTGCCGAGCGCAGTAGCTTATACGGAGGTTTTCGGCTAGTCCCGCACTTGCGCTTGCAAATACGGCGTCAATCCGAGCTGGCGGATCAGGCTGAGCTGGGTTTCCAGCCAGTCGATGTGTTCCTCTTCGGATTTCATGATCGAGGTGAAGATCTCGCGGCTGACGTAGTCACCGATCTGCTCGCAATGCGCGATCGCGGCTTTCAGATCCGGCAAGGCTTCGCGCTCCAGCGCGAGATCGCATTCGATCGCCTCTTTCGGGCCTTCGCCGATTTTCAGCTTGTTGAGCTTTTGCAGATTCGGCAGACCTTCCAGGAAAAGAATCCGCTCGATCAGGCGATCGGCGTGTTTCATCTCGTCGATCGATTCCGCGCGCTCGTGCTCGGCCAGTTCCTTGTAACCCCAGTTGTCGTGCATGCGGTAATGCAGGAAATACTGGTTGATCGCGGTCAGCTCGTTGCAGAGCACGCGGTTGAGGAATTCGATGACCTTGGCGTCGCCCTGCATGTTGATCTCCCTCTGACCGCCGCGATTTTGCAACGCGCACTATAGCGCCGGGCGCGATCCACGGCAGTTGGAGGTAAGCGGAAAGTCTATCCGTTCGTGGTGAGGTATCGAACCACGAACGGTTCGCCCCCTTCGACAAGCTCAGAACAGGCTTCGATACCTCAGGGCGAACGGCTTTTGATAGCGAATCAGGCCGCCAGAGGCAGCGCGCCGCTCTCGGCGCAGGCTTCCGCCAGCAGGCGCTTCGCCTCATCCTTGCAGCAACCGCAGCAGGCGCCGCAACCGGTGCGCGCTTGCAACTGCTCGAACGACTCCACGCCTTCGCACGCGGCGCTGCGGATGTCGCGATCGGTGACGGCGTTGCAGATGCAGACGTACATGGGGGCTTCCGGCTCGACAGCGCCAATTTCAATGCAAATGCGAATGATTGTCAACTAGGTTCGCAGGAATATCAATGGCGTCATTCCGGGGCCGCACGGACGAGGCCCGATGCGGGGCCTTGATACCCGGCAAAAAGTTGAATTCCAGCTTTCGTTGGAATGACGAACCTCAGGTTCAGGCACTACGCCGCTGCGCCTTGGCTTGGTCCGAGCGCACCAGTTCGATCTGCTCGAAATAACCTGGATCGACGCCGGTAACGTATTGACCGGAAAAGCATGAGTCGTCGAAGTGCATCAGCTTCTCGTTGCCCTCGGCGACCGCTTCGCGCAGGTCGTCCAAGTCCTGATAAATCAGCCAGTCGGCGCCGATGTATTGGCGGATTTCCTCCACGCTGCGCCCGTGCGCGATCAGCTCGTTGGCCGCCGGCATGTCGATGCCGTACACGTTGGGATAACGCACCGGCGGCGCGGCCGAGGCGAAGTACACCTTGTTGGCGCCGGCCTCGCGCGCCATCTGCACGATCTGTTTGGACGTGGTGCCGCGCACGATCGAATCGTCCACCAGCAGCACGTTCTTGCCGCGGAACTCCAGCGGAATCGGATTCAACTTGCGCCGCACCGAACGCGCGCGCTCACCCTGCCCCGGCATGATGAAGGTGCGGCCGATGTAGCGGTTCTTGACGAAACCCTCGCGGAACGGCACGCCGATCGCCGCCGCGAGCGTCGAGCCTGCGGTGCGCGAGGTATCAGGAATCGGGATCACCGCGTCGATGTCGTGATCGGGCCATTCGCGCAGGATCTTCGCCGCGAGCTTCTCGCCCATGCGCAGCCGCGCCTTGTATACCGACACGTCCTCGATCATTGAATCCGGACGCGCCAAATAGACGTATTCGAAAATGCACGGTGCGTGCACCGCGCCTTCGGCGCAGCGGCGCGAATGCACGTTGCCGTCGAAATCGATGAACACCGCCTCGCCCGGCGCGATGTCGCGCACGCGCTTGAAACCGAGGATGTCGAAGGCGACAGACTCGGACGCGACCGCGACTTCTTTCCCGCTCGGCGTCATGCGTTCGCCCAGCACCAGCGGACGGATGCCGTGCGGATCGCGGAACGCCAGCAGGCCGTAATCGAGGATGAGCGCGATGCAGGCGTAGCCGCCCTTGGCGCGCGCGTGCACGCCGGCGACGGCTTTGAACAAGTGATCCGGCGTCAATTGATGGCGCTCCTGGATCTGCAATTCGTGCGCGAGGATGTTCAGCAACACCTCCGAATCGGAATCGGTGTTGATGTGGCGGCGGTCGTCCTCGAACATCTCGCGCCGCAGTTCCTCGGTGTTGATGAGATTGCCGTTGTGCGCGAAGGCGATGCCGTAGGGCGAGTTGACGTAGAACGGCTGCGCTTCCTCGGAACTCTCCGCGCCGGCGGTGGGATAGCGGCAGTGGCCGATGCCGGCGTGGCCGCGCAGATCGCGCATGTCCTGCGCGCTGAACACATCGCGCACCAGGCCGGGGCCGCGGTGCAGGCGCAGGCGGTTGCCGTCGATCGTGGCGATGCCCGCGGCGTCCTGTCCGCGGTGCTGCAGGACAGTCAGGCCGTCATACAGCGCGGTCGCGACTTCGGTTCTGCCGACGATGCCGATGATTCCGCACACGATGTGTTCTCGTTTGGAACTGCGGGAGACCTGGTGCCGCTTATTGTCCCATACCACCGTCGCCGTGATGGCGATCGGGTCGCGCTTTCGATTGCGGCGGCGCGGCGGAGGAGCCGGGCGCCAACGCACCGGGGCGCTCGAGGCGCTGCAAGGATATGGGGTTGCGCTTCAATTCCGGCAAGGTCTGGGCGCCGGTTTGCACCGTTTGTTTCACATCCGCCGGAAGTTTCCTCACTCCTGTTTTCACCGTTTGCGCCACGTCCGGCGGCACGTGCTGCGAGATCATGCTGGTTCCCTGCACGAACAACGGCAGCAACTGCGAGGTGCGCCACCATGTCTCGCGAGGAGCGGGCGTGAATGCGAGCACCCACACCGCCACCAGCACCAGCAGCACGCCGCGTGCGAAGCCGAACAACATTCCGAGGAAGCGGTCCCCACCCGACAGGACACCGCCGCGCATCAGCTTCGCGAACGCCCAGCCGATCAGCGAACCCACCGCGATCACGCCGAGGAAGCAGGTCAGGTAACCGGCGACGATGCGCGCGGTGGCTTCGTGCAGCCATTGTCCGTACCAAGCCGCGACCGTGTCGCCGAACATCCACGCGACCCAGAACGCCGCGATCCAGCAGATCAGCGAAATCACCTCCGCCACGAAACCGCGCATCAGCCCGAACAGCACGGAGAGCGCGAGAACGGCGAGGATGATGATGTCGGCAGTGTTCACACGTCACTCCGCGCGAAACTCAATTCTGCGTGACGATGATTCCGCTGATTTTCATCTTCGCGGCGACTTGCGTTTTCAATTCTTCGGCACGCTCGCGCTGATTCACAGGCCCCGCGCGCACGCGGTACAGCCTGTCCTTGCCGGAGGGAATGCTGTCCACGTAGCCATCGAAGCCCAACTCGCGCAGGCGGTCGCGCATCTTGTTCGCATCCGCCTCGTTGCCGAACGCCGCCAATTGCACTGCCCAGCCGCCCGCCTTGTTGGCGGGAACGGCGTTCGCGGGCGCATCGCTGCTCTGATCGCTGGCGCTGGCCATCAGCGCCACGGGCACCTTCGGCTGCAGACTCTTCAAGGTCAGGCGTTCGGCTTCGGCCATGGCGCGATCCTGGAACGGACCCACCACGACGCGCGTGGCGGGTTTGCCCTTGTAAGTGGTGCTTTCGCCATGCGCAGGGAACCCCTGCTTCTTCACCTCCGCGATCAACTTGTCGGCGTTGCCGCGCTCGCCATAGATTCCGAGATTCAATGAATACGCGCCGTTCGCGGCGGCACCGGGTGTGGTCGCAACCGGCGCTGCGGGCGGCGTGGCCTTCGCGACCTCTGTCGACGCCGGTGGGTTCTGCGCGGCGGGCCTTTGCGGCTGCTTCGCGCTCGCGGCCGGCGCGGGTTGCGACGGCGCCACCGCGACATCCTGCGGCGAGGGTGCCGGCTTGCCGGCATCGGCATCGACCGTGGTCACGCGATCGGGGCCGCCCACGCTTGCGCTTTCAGCGCCGACGCTCAAGGTCTTGGTCTGCAATTGCGTGTCGGGTTGATCGGGAATCTTCAGGCTGACGTTCTGATCGCCGGGAGTCTTCTGCGACGAGCCGGAGAAGAACATCGGGACGAAAATGATCGCCAGCGCGATCAGCACGGCCGCGCCCAGCAGGCGGGTTTTCAGGGCAGGTTCCATGACGCGATCCCAAGCGAGCGAACGTCGCGCCGATTATAGCCACGCGTCATGGCCACGCGTCGCCGGCGGCGATGTTTCAACGCAACGCCGCGGCCACTACGAAGAACGAACCGAACACGAGGATGCGATCGTCGGCGGCGGCTTCGGCTCGAGCGGCTCGCAACGCGGATTGCACGTCACTGTATTCGCAAAGCGATGCGCCGGGTGCGGCATCGCGCACGCGCAGCGCGAGTTCCGCGACCGGCAAACCGCGCGGCGATTCCCTTTCCAGTCCGGCCAGGTACCAACGCGCGATGCGCGGCTGCAAAGCGCGCACGATCCCGGCCACGTCCTTGTCGGACAGCGCGCCGAACGCCGCGCGATTGACGCCCGCGATCAGATTCGCATCCAGCCAGTTCGCCAGCTCGCGCGCGGCTTGCGGATTGTGCGCGACGTCCACGATGACTTGCGGCGCATCGGCAATTCGCTGCAATCGTCCTGGAAGAAGAACTTGATCGTCTCTGAACCCATGGACGGTGATGGCGCGAGGATCCCATTCGACTCTTTCGCCCAGAGCATCCAGTGCAGCGATCGCTGCTGCGGCATTGTCATGCTGGAACGTGCCGGCGAGCGCGAGTTCCCCGCTGACCGTGTAGCGGGCTTCGTCATCCCCGGCCGGCGGGTCGCCCAGGCCACCCTTGATGCGTCGCCACGTCGTCGCATCGATCTGCGGCATCCAGCCGAAGTCGCGCCCCAGCACGCGCAAATCGGCGCCGATGCGATGCGCAGCATCGATCAGGCTTCGCGGAGGATCGCTCTCGCCGACGATTGCGGTTTTGCCGGCACGGAAAATCCCAGCCTTCTCGCGGCCGATGCTCCCGCGGTCGTTGCCCAGATATTCCATGTGATCCAGATCGACCGTGGTGACGATCGCCGCATCGGCATCGATGATGTTCACCGCGTCCAGCCGGCCGCCCAAACCCACTTCCAGCAACGCGACATCCAGATTCGCGCGAGAGAAGATGTCGAAAGCCGCCAGCGTGCCGAATTCGAAATAAGTCAGCGGAATGGCATCCTCCCGATCGACGCCGCGCGCGGTTTCGATGCGCTCGAACGCGGCGATCAGTGCTTCGTCGGTCGCTTCCTCGCCATCGATCTTCACGCGCTCGTTGTAACGCAGGATGTGGGGCGAGGTATACGCGCCCACACGCATGCCGCCGGCGCGCAGCATGGCTTGCAAAAACGCGACCGTCGAACCCTTGCCGTTGGTGCCGCCGACCGTGATCACCGTGCGCGCGATCCGCGGCGCGCCCATCCTTAGCCACACCTCGTGCACGCGCTCCAGCCCGAGATCGATCCCGCGCGCGTGCACGCGCTGCTGGTAGTCCAGCCATTGCTGAAGTGTGCGATCTGCCATGGGTGGTCTTACCTGAGCCTGCGCAACCGGGTGAACTCCGAGAATTCCCAGCGGCGCAGCACCAGCAGCACGCTGCATCCGTCGCGCGCCGCAAGCGGCAGACGCGCATCGTTCCGCGCCAATTCCTCGAATTCACGTGCGAGCTGATCCAGTGCCCGAACCACGCGCGCACGCGAGGCCACGCTCAGCGTGCCGCCGGCAAAGTGGAACGAATCTTCGTTTCCATCTGCGCGAAGGAATTCCGGCGCCACCCGCTCCACGAAAAACGTGTGCACCGGACCATCGCGGCGCCAGCCGAAGTTGCGCGAAGTCAGCTTGCGAATGCGATCGGGCGGCCGGAAGTCGATGATCTTCAGGCGATCCAGTTCCAGCAAAATGCTGACGAGTGCGTTCTCGTCCAGATCGAAAGTTTCGATGATGTCGGCGATGCGCCAATCGTTGACCAGCAAATAAGTGACCAGCAGCAGCCTCGGGTCGCGCACAAGCGCCTGTTCCTGCGCCGAGCTCAGTTGCGTCAGACGGTCCGGTTTTGACGCCCTGTCGAGCAGTTCCTGCAGCGACAATTCCAGAACACCGCAGATCCGGTCCAGGCGCTCCAGATCGAAATCGCCACGCGTCAGATTGCGTTTGATCGTGGCTTCGCTCACTCCGAGCGAGCGCGCGAGTTCGCGATAACTCATGCCGCGCTCCCGCAGGGCTGCGCGGATTCCCTGCACGATCAAGGTGGAATCTGCCATGGGTGCTCCAGGTGTCGCGTGGTGATACCACGCGTGTCGTGCAGTATCCGTCAGGCATGTGCCCGTTGTCTGCCGTTGCTGTTTGATCCAATGTGCGGCCAGCGAGGTCGTCAACATGTCTCATTCAGCGCAGTGCTTTCGCCGTTTTGTATTCGCCGGCGCAATCGCACTTGCAACCATGGCGCTCGTCTGGTGGGCAGTGCCGATGTCGATTACCTACCCGTCACATGCACGGGTGGGTGCCGGACCTGCCGATCTGCCGATCGAAAACGTCAGTTTCTCCAGCGAGCCCGGCATCACGCTGCGCGGCTGGTATATCGCCGGCCGGCGCGGCGGCGGAGCGGTACTCCTGCTGCACGGCGTGCGCGCCAGCCGGCTGATGGAAATCGGTCGCGCGCGGTTCCTGCACCAAGCCGGTTATACGGTACTTGCCTTCGATTTTCGCGCGCATGGCGAGAGCAGCGGCGATCGGATTACCTTCGGCTACCGCGAGAGCCGCGATGTCGCAGCAGCACTGGTCTATCTGAAAAAGCGCGTGCCCCGCGAACGAATCGGCGTCATCGGGACGTCGATGGGCGGTGCTGCTTTTCTGTTGGCCTCACCACGGCTCCATGTCGATGCGGTGGTGCTGGAGCAGGTGTATCCGTCGATCGATCTGGCGCTCGATCACCGCATGACGCGGTATTTGGGACCGCTCGGTCATGCGCTGTCTCCCGTTTTGCTGCGCTGGATGGCAGTGAACATCGGGCTACGCGCGGATCAACTTCGTCCCATCTCGCACATCGCGCAAGTCGATGCGCCGCTGTTGCTGATCGGCGGCGAGAGCGATCGCTACACGCCGCCTCGGGAGACGCTCGCCATGTATGCAGCCGCGCGGCAGCCGAAGCAGTTGTGGCTGGTGCCGGACGCCGACCATGTCGACCTGCAGCGGTATTCCGGCGACGAATATCGTCGACGGATTCTCACCTTCTTCAATCGAATCCTTCGAAGTGCGCAAAGCGAGTCCACTTCGGTGCCGATCGCCCACAACCGGATTGGCCGCTCATGATTCCGATCGTTTTCGCAGTGTTCGTTCTTTGTTTCGTGCTCGAACGAAGCCGGCCCGGATGGCGGCTGCCTTACGTCCCCGGCTGGGCCGTGCGCGTCATCGCGATCAATCTCGCGCAATTGGGCGTGGTCGTGCTGGCAGGCGTCGCATGGAACCGCTGGCTGCAAGCGGCCAGCCTGCTGCACCTTAGTACGAACGGAATACCCGATTGGGCTGGAGCGGCGATCGCCTACTTTATCGCTACCTTCATTTTCTACTGGTGGCACCGGTGGCGGCATGAATCCGATCTGCTCTGGCGTTTGTTTCACCAAATCCACCACAGCGCCCAACGCATCGAGGTGATCACCTCCTTCTACAAACATCCTGTTGAAATGGCGATCGACTCCATCATCGGTAGCGTGCTGGTATTTGCCATCCTCGGCCTTTCACCCGCGGCCGGAGCCATGTACACCGCGCTGACCGCCTTCGGCGAATTCGTCTATCACACCAATGTGCGCACGCCACGCTGGTTGGGCTATGTATTCCAGCGCCCGGAAATGCACCGCATTCATCATCAATACGGCCGCCACCGCAACAACTATGGCGACATCACGTGGTGGGACATGCTGTTCGGGACGTACGAGAATCCGCACGAGTTCAACGGGCACTGCGGTTTCGATACGGAAAAGGAACTGCAGCTTGGGAGAATGCTGGCGTGGCGGGACGTCCATCATGACGCTCCCTCGCAATCATCGTGGCTCTAACGGGCCCAGCGATGCTCAACGATTATCAAATCTTTTCGATCGGCGAGATGAAATTGGCACTCTGTTCATGTGCTGGCGCATCGGTCGGTTATCTGCTGGCGGCAAAGATCTATCGTGACAAGATGCAGTTGCTCATGGTTCTACCCGGCGTGTTGGTGCTGGCGGCAATTGCTCTGGCAATCGGAATAGCGCCTTACACCGACTCGCATTCGACGTTCGGCTGGGCCGGCTCTCTGGTCTTTACGGGCCTCCTCATTCTGGCATTAGGAGTCGATTTCGCGGCAATGTACGCGCGGGGTGGTTGCACGGTGGCCGATGTGCTGCAATTCCTCCTGCTACCAAGCATTCCATGGGTTTGGTTCATCGGATTTTGGTAATCGGCCACGACTGGCCATAGCCAAATCGCTCAGGCCGCTTTCGGCTGCTTCGTCAGGATCGCCAGCAGGTCGGCCACGGTGTCGCGCATCTGGCGGCGGTCGACGATCATGTCGATCGCGCCGTGCTCGAGCAGGAATTCGGAACGCTGGAAGCCTTCCGGCAGGGTTTCGCGCACGGTCTGTTCGATCACGCGCGGACCCGCGAAACCGATTAGCGCCTTCGGTTCGCCGATGTTGATATCGCCGAGCAGGCCCAAGCTGGCGGACACGCCGCCGGTGGTGGGATTGGTCAGAACGCTGATGTAAGGCAAGCCGGCTTCGCGCAAGCGCGCCAGCGCGGCCGAGGTTTTGGCCATCTGCATCAGCGACAACAAGCCTTCCTGCATGCGCGCGCCGCCGGTGGCGGAGAAACATACCAGCGGCATTTTCTCGGCCAGCGCGAATTCCGCCGCACGCGTGAACTTCTCGCCGACGACCGAGCCCATCGAGCCGCCCATGAAGGCGAATTCGAACGCGCACGCGGCCAGTGGCATGGACTTCAGCGTGCCGCGCACCGAAACCAGCGCGTCCTTTTCGCCGGTGGCTTTCTGCGCGGCGGCGACGCGGTCGCGGTATTTCTTCGAATCCTTGAACTTCAGCGCGTCGACCGGCTGCATCTCTTCGTCGAGTTCGGTGACACTGTTCTCGTCGAGAAATGCGGCCAGCCGCGCGCGCGCGCCGATCGCGTGGTGATGCCCGCACTTCGGACACACCATCAGATTGCGCTCCAGTTCCGGCTTGTACAGCACCGCGCCGCAGCCGGTGCACTTTTCCCATACGCCTTCCGGCACCTTGCCCTTGCCGCCGGAGTTGTCCGTGCGGATGCGCGGGGTCATCAGTTTCTGCAGCCAGGTCATGGGTGAAGGCGGAAATCCGAGAGACGCGAAGGATACCAGCCGATCAGGGCGGGCGCGCGTCCAGTGCCGTACGCATCGGCGCGAGGAATTCGCGTGCGCGGGTGCACGCCTCGTCTGCGCTTGAGCTTCCGGCAAGGTGCTCGACCAGCGCCGAACCGATCACCACCGCATCGGCGAACGTACCGATACGCGCCGCGCCGTCCGCATTCTTGATGCCGAAGCCGACCGCGACCGGCACTCGGCAAATTTTCTTCAACGCATGTACGCGCGCTTCGACTTCATCGGTTTGCAAGCGCGCGGCACCGGTGACGCCCGCGAAAGAGACGTAGTACAGATAACCTTCCGCCGCTGCGGCGATCTGACGTAAACGCGCTTCGGAAGTGGTCGGTGCGGCCAACAGGATGCATTGCAGACCTGCGTCGCGCAACGGTTGCAATGTCGCGTCTTCCTCGATCGGACAATCGACGATCAGCACGCCATCGACGCCCGCCTCGCTCGCCTCGCGCGCGAATTTTTCGATGCCGTGTATCTCGATCGGGTTGAAATAACCCATCAATACGATCGGCGTCTGCGCATCGCGCTCACGGAACGCACGCACCCATCGCAAGATTTGCACGATACCGACGCGTTTCGCCAGCGCGCGTTCGCTGGCGTGCTGGATCACCGGACCATCTGCCATCGGATCGGAAAACGGCACGCCCAGTTCGATCGCATCCGCACCGGCTTCGACCAGCGCGTGCATCACATCGACCGTCGCTTCGGGCAATGGATCGCCGGCAGTGATGAAAGGAATCAGCGCGGTGCGTTTTTTTTCACGCAAGGCCGCGAAGCATTTTTCGATGCGCTGGCTCACAGCTCGATGTGCTCCCGCGCCGCGATCGTATGCACGTCCTTGTCGCCGCGTCCCGACAGGTTGCACAGAATCAATTTGTCCTTCGGCACTTCGCGCGCCAGCTTGATCGCTTGCGCGACGGCGTGGCTGGATTCCAGCGCGGCGAGGATGCCTTCGGTTTTCGCCAGCAGATGGAATGCTTCCAGCGCTTCATCGTCGGTGACGCCGACGTACTCCGCGCGGCCGCTGTCTTTCAGGAATGCGTGCTCGGGACCGACGCCGGGATAATCGAGTCCGGCCGACACCGAATGTGTCTCGGTGATCTGACCGTTGTCATCGCACAAGACGTAGGTGCGATTGCCGTGCAGCACGCCGGGCCGGCCGGCCGCGAGCGACGCGGCGTGATGCCCGCTCGCCAGACCCTCGCCCGCCGCTTCCGCGCCGACGATGCGCACATCGCGATCATTGAGAAACGCATGGAACAGGCCGATGGCGTTGGAACCGCCGCCGACGCAAGCGGTGACCACATCCGGCAGGCGGCCGTATTCTTCCAGCATCTGCGCGCGCGCTTCGCGGCCAACCACCGCGTTGAAATCGCGCACCATCATCGGATACGGATGCGGCCCCGCCACTGTGCCGATGATGTAGAAGGTGTCGTGCACATTGGTGACCCAGTCGCGCAGCGCTTCGTTCAAGGCGTCCTTCAATGTCTTCGAACCCGAAGTCACCGGCACCACTTCGGCGCCCAGCAGTTTCATGCGATACACATTGATCTTCTGCCGCTCGATGTCGACTTCGCCCATGTAGACGACGCATTGCATGCCGAAGCGTGCGCACACCGTGGCGGTGGCGACGCCGTGCTGGCCGGCGCCGGTCTCGGCGATGATGCGGCGCTTGCCCATTGCGCGCGCGACCAGCGCCTGGCCAACCGTGTTGTTGATCTTGTGCGCGCCGGTGTGGTTCAAATCCTCGCGCTTCAGCAGGATCTGCGCGCCGCCGATGTCCTGCGACAGCCGTCGCGCGTGGTAGATCGGCGACGGCCTGCCGACGTAGTGCTTGAGATCGTGTTCGAATTCGGCGATGAAAGCCAGATCGTTGCGCAGCCTCGTGTAGGCCGCGGTCAATTCTTCCAGCGGCGCGATCAAGGTTTCGGCCACGAACACGCCGCCGTAATCGCCGAAGCGGCCGTGCTCGTCGGGAAAGGCGTGGTAGTCGAGAGGTTTCATTTCGATCAGAGGTTCTGCCGCGCGCGTTGTTTCAACTCTTCGATCACTTCGGGGGTCAACGGACCAAGTACGCCGCGGCGCTGTTCGGGAATATGCGCGGCGGGATCGCCGTCGGCGAATACGTAATAGTCCAGCAGATTCCGCCACGCGGCGCTTTGGGCCGGCGGCAGTGCGCGGAACGCCAGCAGGCAATGGAACAACGCCGCACGCGCGTGGCCGCTCACGTAACCCGCAACATCCACGACATTCCACCAGTAATTCACCAGCGCGTTGAGCTGCTCCAGCGATTCGACGTGATGCCACCACAGCGGCGGAATGTAGATCGCGTCGCCCTCGTGCAGTTCGGCGGTTTGCGCGGCCACGAGCGCGAGTTTCAGGCGCGGATAACGCGGATCGTCCGGCCGATCCAGCCGCGCCAGGCTGATCGCCGCGCCGGTGGGCGCGAAATCCAGCGGACCGACATACAGGTTCGGCAACTGCTCGGGCGGAAACAGCGTGAAGCGGCGCGTGCCGCAGACCACGCAAGCGATGTTGTGCTGTGAATCGAAATGCGTGGGCGTGGTCGTGCGGTTGCCCATCCACAAACGCGGCTCGATCTGCGGATCGAGGAACGCCAACTTGTGATCCGCGAGCAAGCTCGGCAGGCATTCGCGCAACGGCACGCTTTGGATCACCAGACCCGGCGCGCGTTCGCGCTGGCTGTATTTCGCGAGGCGTTGCAGGCCGAGCGTGATCGGCACCTTGAAATGCTGGTAATTGAAATCGGCCAGATCGTCCGTGTAACCGATGATGCCGTCGGCTTCCGGCGCGAGCAGCAAGGTGGTGACATCGGTACCGTTGTCGAGTTCGGCCAGCCGCTGGGCGAATGCGGTGTCCGATTGCAACGCGAGTTTCACGATCGGCCAGTCGCGCACCAAGCCGCGGATCACCAGCGGCTTGCCGCGCGCGACCGCAGTGTCGAGATCGAACGCTCGCGCTTCGCATTCGTCGATCGGAGCAGCTTGTGGCGCGGGCATGGTCACGGTGCTCATGACGACTCCGCATCGGCGGTGCGAACGGCCGCGAAGAACGCGCGCAGTCTGTTTTCGTCCTTGTTGCCGGGCGCGGATTCCACGCCACTCGCCACATCCACGGCCCACGGCCACACTTCGCGGATCGCACGCGCGACATTGTCCGCGTTCAAACCGCCGGCGAGGATAATCGGTCGATCCAGGCCACGCGGAACGCGCGACCAGTCGAACGTCTTGCCCTGTCCGCCCTGTGCGCCCGGCGCGTGGCCATCCAGCACGAAGCCGCAAGCGCGCGGATGAGCCGCTGCAATCGCAAGAACGTCCACGTCTCCCGCCATGCCGATCGCCTTGATGTAACGCACATCGAAGGATTCGCAGAACGCCACGTCCTCGCTGCCGTGGAACTGGATCAGATCGGGACGCACTGCGTCGATGATCTTCGTGACGTGATCGAACGGCAGATCGTGCGCCAACACCACTGCGGAAACAAATGACGGCAAGGCATCACGGATCGAGCGCGCGCGTTCGATCGGAACGCAGCGCGGACTGCTCGGTGTCATCACCAGACCGATCGCGTCCGCGCCCAACTCGCAGGCGAGCAGTGCGTCTTCGAGGCGGGTGATGCCGCAGATTTTTACGCGGATTCGGGACATCGGTCGCGCGCAGGCGCGCTCCTACAGGGTGACTTGCGGCGGAAGCTGCCATTCTGCCGGATACTTCGGCCCGATGAAGGTCAAGCCTTGCGCGGGCGCGGTGGCGCCGGCCAGCGCGCGATCGCGCTTTTCCAGCACGCGCGCGATCCACTCGAACGGCTGCTCGCCGCGGCCGACTTCCAGCAACGATCCCGCGATGTTGCGCACCATATGGTGCAAAAACGCGTTAGCTTCGATTTCGAAGATCACACGATCGCCTTCGCGCCGCACCGAAATCGCCAGCACTTCGCGCCGCGCGTGCGTGGCCTGACAAGACAACGCGCGGAACGCGGAAAAGTCATGCTCGCCGATCAACACCTGCGCCGCTGAGTGCATCGCTTTCGCATCCAGCGGCCGCCGCTCCCAGGCGACATAGCGTGCCTGCAATGCCGGACGCACCGCGCGATTGAGGATTATGTAGCGATAGCGGCGCGCGCGCGCGCAGAAACGCGCATGGAAATCGTCGCGCACGCGCCGCGTCCACAACACCGATACGCCGTGCGGCAAACGCGAATTCGCGCCCAGCATCCACGCGCGTTCATCGCGACGCGCATCGCTGTCGAAGTGAATCACCTGGCAGCGCGCATGCACGCCGGCATCGGTGCGGCCGGCGCAGGTCACTTCGATCGGGTGATCCGCCACGAACGACAGCGCGGCTTCCACTTCGGCCTGGATGCTGGGTCCATGCGCCAACCGCTGCCAGCCGAAGAAATCCGTGCCGTCGTATTCGATGCCGAGCGCGTAACGCATGAGAGAGGGAAGTGGGAGACGAAAAAACGGTCACGTTGTGCTTGAAACGACTCCGTCTCTCCCCTCCCGTCTCAAGCTCCGCTTTCCAGCAACCGCTTCGCCTCGTCCTTTTGCGCCTGCGAACCTTCGTTGAGAACTTCTTCCAGCATCGCGCGCGCACCGGCCGGATCGCCCATGTCGAGATAGGCGCGCGCGAGATCGAGCTTGGTATCCACCGGATCGTCACTGAATTCCGGTGTCGCGTGTTCGCGGGTCACCTCGTCGTCCGCGACCGGCATCGTTTCTGGTTCCTGCACCGGCTCGGGCTCGCTGTCGCCGTCGAGTTCGGCGACATCGTGCCTGCGCGTGACCTCGTCGGAACCGGCCACGGGCGGCTGCGCGGCGGGCATGCCCGGTTCCGCCACCGGTTCCTCCGGCGCAGGTTCGTCGAAACTGAAATCGTAATCCTGCTCCGCTTCGATGGTGCGCGGAGTCTCTTCAACGATCGGCGGCAGTTCACTCTCCACAACGGGCTCGATGTGCGCCTGCGCAGGCGCCGCTTCCGGTTCGTGCGGTCCGTCGACCACTGCGTCTTCTTCCTGCGCCGCGGGCGGAAACGGCGCTTGACCGAAATGCTCCGCCAGCGAAGGCGCGTCCGGCAACGGCCGTGGACGGCGGCGCAGCAGGCCCAGCAGGATCAGCGCCACGATCACGATGGCGGCGATGATCCATGAGATCGGCCGCTGGTACCACGGCGTTTCTTCCTGCACGGCGGGCGCCGCTTTCTGCGCAGCGGCGGGAAGCGGCTTCGATATGGCGGTCTTGTTGGGCTGCACGGTGGGTGCGACCGCGGTCGTGGGCGTCGAGCCGACGGTCGGCGCCGGCGCCGCGGATGCAGCGGATGCAGCGACATTGCTGCCGGTCGCCGCGGCGCCCTTGCTGGCCGCGGCGGCGGGCGTCGAAGCCGTGCTCGCGGCGGGCGCCGGCGCTGTGCTGGAAGATGTCGCAGCGGCACCCCCTTTTTGCATCTGCGCGAGTTTGCTTTGCAGCTCGGCGATCTGCGCGTCCTTCATGCCGAGCAATTTCTGGTTCTTGTTGCTGATGTCCTCGAGATCCTTGACGCGCGATTGCAGTTCGCTGTTCTCCTGCTGCGCGCTGGCCAGCGACTCCTTGGCGGTCGCCAGTTGCTGTTTCAGACCCGCGACTTCGGCCGTGCCGGTGCCGCCCTTCTCGCCTGCGCGCGTGGAAGCCGAACCACCGCCTTGCGTCGGCGGAACCAGCGCGAGCTTGTCGCCTTGCGCGGATGTTTTCGGCGATGCCGCCCGTTCGACCGGGGCTTCGTTGCCCGCGACCGTCGTCGCCTGGTGCGCGCTGGTGCCCCGCCAGTCTTCGATCTGTCGATGCACCTGCGCGTGGGCGCGCGTCCCGGAAGGCGCCGAAGCGATTTCGTCGCGCGTAGGTATGCGCAGGATCGCGCCGCTCTTCAGATTGTTGATGTTGGGCTTGTAGAACGCATCGGGATTGCTGCTCTGCAGGGCCAGCATCATCTGATCGACGCTGACGCTATCGTCCGGACGCGTTTCGTTGGCGATGTGGTAGAGCGTGTCGCCGCGCTGGACCGTGTATTCATTCGCGCGCGCTGCGGCAGGTGCGCGGGCCGGCGGTGGCGCGCTCTGCACCGGCGCAGGCTTCGGCGCCGGAGGGGGCGCGGCAACAGGCGGCGGCGGTGCGGCCGGTTGCGCCGCCGGTGCGGGTATGGGTGGCGGCGCGGCAGATTGCGGCGTCATCGCCCCGGACACCATTGCCTGCTCCGGAGGCGGCGAGGTGATCACCGGATCCAGCAGGACCGTGTACTCGCGCAATTGCTTGCCGCGGCTGCTGTCCACCTCGATCAGGAAGTCCAGGTAGGGATCGCCGACCGGCTGATCGCTGGTGACCAGCACCAGCTTGTGGCCGGTGCTGTCGCTGACGATGCTGAAGCGCAGGTGGTCGAGGCCGTTGCGCGACAGCCCTGCCTTGGCGAAATCCGCGGGCGACGCCAGACCGACGCGCAGGTCCTTGGCTTCGGCCAGATTGTCGAGCTGGATCGGGATTTCCGCGACCAGAGGCTCGTCCAGCGCGGATTTCACCCGGATCTCGCCGAGCTGCAGGGCCAGCGCGGGCGCGCTGCCCAGCGCGAGGGCGATGGCCAGCGAAAGCTTGAATCTGGACTTCATCTGCTTATCCCCGAATGGCCGCGGCGCGACACGCGAGCCTCGGTGTCAAGAGTAGTCCATAAGTATCCGTTTGTGCTATCCCGGGCGGGCGAGGCGGTTGGGGTCAACGGCCCCCGCCTGATCGGGGCGAAGCCGCTGGCGCGGATTGTTTGCTGAGCGCATCGAGCTTGCGTTGCAGCTCGGCGATTTCGCGATCGCGCTGTGCCTGCTGCGCCTGCTGAGCCGCGCTGCGCCGTTCGAGGTCGGAAACGCGGCTCTTCAGTTGCACCGCTTGCGCGCGTTGCGTTTCCACCTGCGCGCGGGCGTCGCGCAACTGCCGCTTGATGGAATCGGATGAGGACGCAGTCGAGCTGCCTGCCGCGGGCGGAGCGGCATGGCTCGAGCCGGCGATCAGAACCAGAACGCCCGCAAAAACGATATGTCGAAACATGTGCCGTTCCTCCACCGCTTCTTGTAGTGCCTTCCGTTGCGCAGTTCCGCGATGGCCGTCAAAGATAATCCCGCACCAGCAACTCCGCGATCTGCACCGCGTTCAGCGCCGCGCCCTTGCGGATATTGTCCGACACGATCCACATGTCCAGTCCGCGCGGATGCGAGATGTCCTCGCGGATGCGGCCGACGAAGACTTCGTCCTTGCCCGAGGCGTGTCCCGCGGGCGTGGGATAGCCGCCGGCCTTGCGCTCGTCCACCAGCACCACGCCCGGTGCTGATCCCAGCAACGCAGCCGCTTCGTTGGCGCTTAGTTTGGCGCGCGTTTCCACGTGCACGGCTTCCGAATGGCCGTAGAAAACCGGCACGCGCACGCAGGTCGGGTTCACCTGGATCGACTCATCTTCCAGGATCTTGCGCGTCTCCCACACCATTTTCATTTCTTCCTTGGTGTAGCCGTTGTCCTGGAAATCGTCGATGTGCGGGATCAGATTGAACGCGATCTGCGCGGGAAACTTGCTCGGCGCGGCGGGCTGGAAATTCAGCAACGCGGCGGTCTGACGGCCCAGCTCTTCCAGACCGGAGCGGCCGGCGCCGGAAACCGATTGATATGTCGCCACGTTGATGCGCTCGATCTGCGCGGCGCGGTGGATCGGCGCCAGCGCCACCAGCATCTGCATGGTCGAACAATTGGGGTTGGCGATGATGCCGCGCTGGGTGTATTGCGCGATGGCGTGCGGGTTGACCTCGCTCACCACCAGCGGCACGTCATCGACGTAGCGGAATTCGGAAGTGTTGTCGATCACCACCGCGCCCGCGGCCGCGGCGCGCGGCGCGTGTTCATGGCTGACCTTGCCGCCGGCGGAGAAGAAAGCGATGTCGATGTCGGCGAAATCGTATCCGGCAAGATCGCGCACCGTCAGCGATTTGCCGTCGAAATCGACCTTGGCGCCGGCCGAGCGTTCGCTCGCCAGCGGAATCAGTTCTCCAACCGGAAATTCGCGTTCGGCCAGGATCGAAAGCAGGGTTTCGCCGACCGCACCGGTCGCGCCGACGACGGCGATGTTGTAACGGGATTTCTTGCTCATCAATTTCCAATGGAAGAACGGCGGCAGAAAAGATTCGCCGCGACTTCGACGATGTCAAGTTGTCATTTTGATGCCAGCAAGGCCGGCAGGATTTCATCGCTGGTCCAGTACCAGGCCAGAGCAACGCCGAACAGCACACCGAACAGCCACAGTGCCCAGCGCCAATGCCGCCACCGCTCACGAAACGCGGAAAGCTGCATCGGTAAATCCGCGACATATGCCGCGCAATAACAGACGTTGGCGAGCACAGCCAGGACCACCAGCGCCAGGATCGCCTCGAAGCTCAGGTTCGCCTTGATCCGGCCCCAGAAGATCACGGCGAAGGCGACTACCACCGCGGCAAGTGCGATGTTGTAGATCAGCCGCCGCGGCTCCCAAAAGGCGATCGCATCGCTCAATACGTCGCGAAAGGAAATCCGTGCCTGTGCGGTCATTGCGTTCTCCTATCTGATCCGGGGCTTCACCTCGCCCACGTCGCCGCATTGCGCGCGATGACGCAGCGCCTGATCCATCAACACCAGCGCGACCATCGCTTCTGCGATCGGCACGGCGCGAATGCCGACGCACGGATCATGGCGACCCTTGCTGCGCACCTCCACTTCTTCACGGGCGAGATTCACGCTGCGACCGGGCTTCAAGATGCTGGATGTCGGTTTCAGCGCGATCGACGCGAGTACATCCTGCCCGGAGGAAATCCCGCCCAGTATGCCGCCTGCGTGATTGGACGTAAAGCCGTCCAAACGCATTTCGTCGCGGTGCTCGCTGCCACGTTGAGAGACGCTCGCGAAGCCGGCACCGATCTCCACACCTTTCACCGCGTTGATCGACATCAGCGCATCGGCCAGTTCCGCGTCCAGCTTGCCGTAAACCGGCTCGCCCCAACCCGTCGGCACGTTGCTGGCGACCACGTTGACGCGCGCTCCGACCGAATCGCCGTCCTTGCGTATCGCGTCGATGTATTTCTCCAGTTGCGGTACCTGCGCAGCCACCGGCCAGAAGAACGCGTTGCCCTCGACCGCATCGAAATCGACCGCGGTGCCTTTCGGCAAATCCGGCACGATCTCGCCGATTTGGGCCAGATACCCGCGCACCTGCACGCCGAATTTCTCGCGCAGCCACTTCTTGGCGATCACCGCTGCGGCCACGCGCATCGTGGTCTCGCGCGCGGATGCGCGGCCGCCGCCGCGCGGATCGCGGATGCCGTATTTCTGCCAGTAGGTGTAATCGGCGTGGCCGGGACGAAACGTGTCCAGAAGCTCGTCGTAATCCTTCGAGCGCGCGTCGGTGTTGCGGATCAGCAGCGCGATTGGCGTGCCGGTGGTCTTGCCTTCGTACACGCCTGAGAGGATTTCCACCTCATCCGTTTCATGCCTCTGCGAGGTGAACCGCGACTTGCCGGTGGCACGGCGCGAAAGATCGTGCGCGAAATCCTGCGGCGCGATCGCGATACCCGGCGGACAGCCGTCGATCACGCAGCCGATCGCCGGCCCGTGCGATTCGCCGAAGGTGGTGACGGTGAACAGTTTGCCGAAGGAGTTGCTGGACATAAGAACCTTTCGGAAGCCGTCGTCCCGGCGTAGGCCGGGACCCAGTGACGACGTATCACATATGAGCGCTATCGCCACTGGATTCCGGCCTGCGCCGGAATGACGAAAAATTACCGATTTCGCTCATCTACTGCTTCACGGATTTCCACCGCGTGCTCCACCAACTCTCGCCGCCCGACCGCGAACACGCCCATCGCGCCGACCTTGAACTCGATCCACACGAGGGGCACCTGCGGCAGCAGCTCGTTCAAAGCGTGCTCGGCTTCGCCCACTTCCACGATCAGCAAACCGTCTTCGCTCAAGTGCTCCGGCGCGTCGCGCAAGATCCTCAATGCGAAATCCAGCCCGTCCTCGCCCGCGATCAAGCCTGACCGCGGTTCGTGGCGATATTCGGGCGGTAATGCCGCAAATTCCTGCGCGGTGACATAAGGCGGATTGGAAACGATCAGATCGTAGCGCTCGCCTTCCAGTCCAGCGAACAGATCGGAACGGATCGTGCGCACGCGATTCCCCAACTGATGCAGCGCGATGTTCTCGCGTGCAAGGCTCAATGCCTGTTCGTCGATGTCGACCAGGTCGACATGCCAGTGCGGCCGGTGCGCGGCCATCGCGATGCCGATGCAACCCGAGCCGGTGCACAGGTCCAGTGCGCGTTCCACTTCGCGCTCGTCCAGCCACGGGGAAAAATCATTCTCGATCAGTTCCGCGATGGGAGAACGCGGAACCAGCGCGCGTTTGTCCGACTTGAACGGAAGGCCGGCGAACCAGACTTCGCCGACCAGATACGCCACGGGTTCACGCGTTTCGACGCGCCGCTCGATCAACTCGAGCACGCGCGCTTTCTCTTCCGCAGTCAACCGCGCACTGCCGTAAGCGGGTGGCAGATCGGGCGGCAGGTGCAGCGACGACAGCACCAGGTGTGTCGCCTCGTCGATCGCGTTGTCGTGGCTGTGGCCGAAAGTCAGCCGGGCCGCGTTGAAACGGCTGGCCGCGTAGCGGATACAGTCGATGATGGTGGACAGCTCGGAGGTCATGCATGCGCGGCTTTTCAATCAGCGCCGCAGTATAGACGAGGGTGAATCGCCTACACTCCGTGCATGTCGCCGAGCCTCGCGCTGCAATACCTGCTGCCGCAGAAAACGTTGAGCCGCATCGTGCGCGCGGCGACGCGCTGGACTTGGGGCCCGTGGAAGAACTTCCTGATCGCGCGGGTGGTGAAACGCTATCGCGTCGACATGAGCGAAGCCGCGCAGCACGATCCGTTCGCCTATCCGAACTTCAATGCCTTCTTCACCCGCGCGTTGAAGCCCGGCGCGCGCCACGCCGGCGGCGGCGAGGCGGCGGTGCTCTGCCCCGCGGACGGACGCATCAGTCAGGCCGGACGCATCCAGGAGGGCCGCATTCTGCAAGCCAAGGGTCGCGACTTCAGCGTGACCGAATTGCTGACGGACGAAGAGGATGCGGCGCTCTACCGGAGCGGCCACTTCGTCACGGTCTATCTCTCGCCGCGCGACTACCACCGCGTGCACATGCCGATGGACGGGGAGCTGATCGAAACCGTGCACGTGCCCGGAAAACTTTTCAGCGTCGCGCCCAAACCGGTCGCACGAATTCCCGATCTGTTCGCGCGCAACGAGCGGCTGATCTGCCACTTCGATGGCGCTCGCGGTCCGTTCGTGGTGGCGCTGGTCGGCGCGATGCTGGTTTCCGGCATCCGCACCGTCTGGAGCGGCCAGGAAGTACCGCCGTACGCCGCGCACGTAGTTCGCAGCGACTGGCGGGGACGCTCCGTACGGCTCGCGCGCTTCGCCGAGATGGGCCGCTTCGAGATGGGTTCGACCGTGATCCTGCTGTTACCGCCTTCCTGCCTGCTGCGGCCCGGGTTGCTGCCCGAGATGCCGGTGCGGGTAGGCCAGCGCCTGGGCCATTTTGCGGAAGATTTCTGAACCGGCATTTGTCCTTTGCCGCCGCCGGGCGCAAAATGTGACTCCCGTTTCAGCCGGATGCGGCCGCCATGGATAAAACTTCCGTCTCTCCTGTGCATCAAGCGGTTATACGGGGAAGATCATGCGCCTTCTAATGAGGATGCTGGCCCTGAGCCGATCCGCGCGGATGCGGCGGCAGTTCCGCGACATCGAACAGCGCGCGCTCGCCCTGCCGCCGACCACCAGCGCGCTGCTGGCGGAATTGATCGGCAAGGAATGTTCGGCCGCCTCGAAACTGGAAACACCGCATCTTTACGGCTCGCCGCCCGACCTGAAGCCCGGCGGCTGGGGCACGGGCATGGATCTGGGTCACGACCGCGCGCGTTCCGAAAATGCCCAGGTGCGATTGCGCGGCATCGCGCTGTGGATCGCGGTCGCCTACCACGAAACCCGCGAGAGCAGTTTCCCCGAATTCGCCGAACTGCACCGGGACGTGCTGCGCGTGATGCGGCAGGTCAAGGAAAACGCGGCCGCACGCACCGACCGCAGCTCGACGTGGATGAAATCGGGCGGCGAAGCGGCGGCTTGATTGGTGCGATCATCCCTGATCGCCGCACATCGTTTGACATGGCGAGCTTGTGATTTTCTCGCGCAACGACTCACCAGAAGCGGCCGTCCATGGCCGCACTGTTGAATGACAGCACGCTTCGACAAGTTTTCCCGAGTCAGAAGCCTCGGGACTCCGTACCTCACTCCCTGCCGCACCCTCTCAACGTCAATTCCTGTCCCGGTTTCAGTGCATAGCCCGGCGCGTGCAGATGGTTGGCTTTCGCCAAGCTGCGCACGTCGTCGCAACTGTATTTGCGCGCGATGGACGAGAGCGTGTCGCCGCGGCGCACGGTGTAGTGGCGCGGATGCGGCGGCGGCGGGTCGGCCGCCTGCGCGATTTGCGGCGGCGGAGTGGGCAACACCGCCGAATGCAGATCGTCGGCGAGCGCGACCCACGGCCCGCTGATGCAGGATTTCGCGTAATCGTCCTGCAGCGTCTTCGGCAATTCGATGCGCGCGCCCATCGGCTCCTGCACCTGCGGATCGAGCTGCGGATTGAGATTGCGCAGCGTACGGAACCAGCCGTAGCGCTGCCCGCCGGCCTGGCCCAGACATACGGCCAGTTCGGTCAACGAAGCGGGCCGCTGCAGGATGATGTGTCCCGGCGCGCCGTCCACCTGCGGAAAATGCAGGTTGTAGCGTTCCGGATGCATGAACAGCCAAGCCGCCGCCAGCACCATCGGCACGTAGTCGCGCGTTTCCGGCGACAGCGAAAAATAAATCTGCGGATCCCAGAAGCTCGCATTGCCCTGCATGGTGGCCAGCCGCCCGACGCGTCCTTCGCCGCCGTTGTACGCTGCGAGCACCATTTCCAGGTTGTCGTTGAACTGCGCCAGTTGCTCGTTCAAGTATTCGGCGTTCGCCCGCGCGGACAGCGTGGGATCGAAACGCTGGTCGAAACCGTCCACCGTGGTCAGACCGAAGCGCGCGCCTGTTGCCGGCATGAACTGCAATGGTCCCGCTGCACCGGAACGCGACACGGCGTGAACCTTGCCGCCGGACTCCTTGGCGAGGATGCCGAAAAGGATCGCCTCGGGCAGATCGGCCTTCTGGTATTCCGGCCACATCTCGAAGCGCAGATACTGGTAATCGACGTAGGCCTGCATCAGATTGGGCCGCATACTGGTGAGCCAGGTCTGCAACGCGGCTTTCACCGGACCGTTCATCGCGATCAGGTCGGAGAGCTGCCGTCCGCGCAGCAGGCTGACACTGCGCTGCGTCTGCGGCACCGCGTTCAGTACCGGCGAAGCGCTTTCACCGGAAGTCACCGTTTCCGGCTGATCGGAGATCTGGTCGCCCTCGTCGCCGCCCAGGAAACTGCCGTCCTTCAGGCGCAGCGCGCGGTCGTAGCTGCTGATGAAACGCTGCACATCGCAGCCGGGCAGGTTCACGCACTGCGCGGCGGTGTTGCGCATCGTATCCAGCGCCACGCTGATCGCGTGCTCGGCCTGCGCGTTGTCATCCTGCCGCGCCAAGGTCAACGCCTGATCGTAGTCACGGCTGGCCTGATCGAGCTTGGCATACAGCGCATCCAGCGCCGCGTTGGCCGAAGTATTGCGCGTCGGCGCGCTGGAACAGCCCGCCAGCAGCGTCAACACAATGGCAATCAGCGAGGACCCCAGCCGCACGCGCGGCGAAAAAATAGGACGCAACATCGCAACGGCACCAGCAGAACGGAATGCAAGTGCACCCTACCCTTTGCGTGCGACCGACTCAAGCACCGGTCACGTACAATGCCGATTGGTTCGCGCTCTCAGGAGCAGTCATGGACAATCGCCAGATCGGCCAGCGGATCCCGCACGAGGCATCGGACGACAGACGCTGAAAACCGACCGATGTCCCGCTGGCGCCCGCCTCCGCCGCGTTCCACCGCGATCATCACGCGCGCGGGTTTCGAAAAACTGAAAGCGGAACTGGACGAGTTATGGCATCGCGTCCGTCCTGAAGTGGTGCGCGCACTCGCTGCCGCCGCCGCCGAAGGCGACCGTTCCGAAAACGCCGAGTACACCTATCGCAAGAAACAGCTCGGCGAAATCGATCGGCGCGTGCGCTATCTGTCCAAGCGCATCCCGTCGCTGAAAGTGGCCGAAGGTGTACCCGCCGACACGCAAACGATTTTCTTCGGCGCGACGTTCGAAATCGAGGACGTACGCAACGGCGAAGCCAAGCGCTACCGCATCGTCGGCCCGGACGAAACCGATGCCAAGCAAGGCTGGATCAGCGTCGACTCGCCGCTGGCGCACGCGGCGTTGAAGAAACGCGTGGACGAGGAATTCCAGGCGGAATTGCCCGGCGGCAAGGCCAGGTTCGTGGTGACAACGGTAAGCTACGAGGGTTGATCGAAGGATCGATCCTGGAGCACGCCATGGCCCAAACGTTCAAAGTCGGCGATCACGTCACCTGGAATTCGGAAGCCGGCCGGGTCAGCGGCCATATCGTCCGCGTGCACACGCGCGACGTGGACTACAAGGGCTACACCCACCACGCGAGTCCGGACGAGCCGCAGTACGAGATCAAGAGCGACAAAACCGACCACATCGCCATGCACAAAGGCAAGGCGTTGCGGCTGGCCGATGATCGAGATTGATCCGGAGCTCGCCCGGCGAACTCAACCCGGTTCGGCTTCCAGATCGTGCGCGTCCGCCGCGATAATGCGAACCTGTGCGAATTGCCCCGCCTTCAATCCCTGTCCCCCCGTGATGCGCACCACCCCATCGATTTCCGGCGCGTCGGCGGATGAGCGCGCGATCGCGCCATCGACATGCACTTCGTCCACCAGCACCTGCATCGTACGGCCGATCTTTTTCCGCAACTTCACCGCGGAAATCGCCGCCTGCACTTCCATGAAACGCTCCAGCCGGTCTTCCTTCAATTCTTCGGGCACCGGATCGGGCAAATCATTGGCGCGCGCACCGTCCACCGGCGAATAAGCGAACGCGCCGACGCGATCGAGTTGCGCCTCGCGCAGGAAATCCAGCAGTTCTTCGAACTCCTGTTCCGTTTCACCCGGAAAGCCGACGATGAAGGTGCTGCGGATGGTCAGATCGGGGCAAACATTCCGCCACGCGCGGATGCGTTCCAGGGTCTTCTCCGAATGCGCCGGGCGTTTCATCAGTTTCAAGATCCGCGCCGAAGCGTGCTGGAACGGAATGTCGAGATACGGAAGGATCTTTCCTTCCGCCATCAGCGGAATCACTTCGTCCACATGCGGATAAGGGTAGACGTAGTGCAGCCGCACCCACGCGCCGAGTTCCGACAGGCCGCGGCACAGATCGGCCATGCGCGTGCGATATGAACCTCCGCGCCATTCGCGTTGCGCATATTTCAGATCCACTCCGTAAGCGCTGGTGTCCTGCGAAATCACCAGCAATTCCTTGACGCCGCCTTTCACCAACTTTTCCGCTTCGACCAGCACCTCGTCGATCGGCCGGGACACCAGATCTCCGCGCATGGACGGAATGATGCAGAAGGTGCAGCGGTGATTGCAGCCTTCGGAAATTTTCAGATAGGCATAATGCTTCGGCGTCAGCTTGATACCGACATCGGGCACGAGGTTCACGAACGGATCGTGCGCGGGCGGCAATGCTTCGTGCACCGCCGACATCACGCTGGCGTAATCCTGAGGACCGCTGACCGCCAGCACTTCCGGATACGCGTCGCGGATCAGTTCCGCGCGCTTGCCGAGACAGCCGGTGACGATCACCCTGCCGTTTTCGTGCAGCGCTTCGCCGATCGCGTCCAGCGATTCCTGCACGGCCGCGTCGATGAAGCCACAGGTGTTGACGACCACGGCATCCGCCGCGTCGTAGCGCGGCACGATCTCGTAACCCTCGACTTTCAATTGCGTCAGGATGCGCTCGGAGTCCACCAATGCCTTGGGGCAACCGAGGCTGACGAAACCGACCTTGGGGGCGGGCGAGGACATGCGGCGGGAGGTTTGCGGCGCGGCGACCGCGCATTCTAACCGCCCTCTCGACATTGCCGTTATCATCGCCGCGCGGGCAGCGCCCGCGATCGGGAGTCCGGATGTGGTGACGGATCGTCGCTCCCTCCTCACGGAACTGAAGCGCCGCAATGTGCTGCGCGCGGCGGTGCTGTATGTCGGCGCGACCTGGGCGCTGGCGCAGGGCATCTCGCAACTCACACCCGCGCTCGGCCTGCCCGAGTGGACTACGCGCTGGTTTCTGATCACGGCCTCGATCGGATTTCCCGTCTGGCTCGCATTCGCGTGGTTTTACGAATTCACGCCGCAGGGCATCAAACGCGAAAGCGAAATCGCGCCGGGCGAATCCTACGCGCGATCGACCGCGCGCAAGCTGGATTTCGCCATCATCGGTGTGTTGTCGATCGCCGTGGTGCTGCTGGCGTCCGGTTATTTTGTGCACCGGCAGACCTCGGGCATCGGCGCGGAATTCGACCCACCCAAGGATTCGCTCGTGGTGCTGCCGTTCCGGAATCTCGCCAGCGATCCGGAGCAGCAGTATTTCAGCGACGGCATCACCGAGGAACTCACCGGCGCTCTGGGTGAGAATCCCGCCTTGCGCGTGATCGCATGGGATACGGCATCCACGTTGCGCGACGCCGCGTTGTCGGCGACCGACGTCGGCAAACGGTTGAACGTCGCCAACGTCGTGCACGGCAGCATCCTCCGCAACGGCGACGAGGTGCGGATCACGGCGGAACTGGTCAACACGGTCACCGGTTACGAGCTGTGGTCCGATCACTACGACGGCTCGTTCAAGGACATCTTCAAGGTGCAGGACGAGGTTTCGGAGGCCATCGCCCGCGCGCTCGAGGTCAAGTTCGCGCGATCCGATCTGCCCGCGGGACGAACCGCCAATTCGCAGGCGCACGAACTGGTGCTCAAGGGCCGCGGATTGGCGAAGAAGGAAAACGCCGCCAATCTGGCCGAAGCGGCGGATTATTTCCGTCAGGCGATCGCGCTCGATCCGGGATATGCCGAAGCGCACGCCCTGCTCTCGCGCACGTTGCTGGTACTGACCGAACATTCCAATCTCCCGCTCGCGACGACATTGCCGACGGTGCGTGCGGAAGCGCAGAAAGCGCTCGAACTCGATCCGCGCAATGCAGAAGGCTGGGTCGCGCTGGGCAATGCGTTCGGCAGCGCCGATCCGAAGCAAACGGAGCAGGCGCGTGCGGCCTACCGCAAGGCGCTCGAGCTGGATCCCAGCAACGTGCCCGCGCACATCGACTACGGGATCGTGCTGCCGCTGAAGGATCAGTTGGCGGAATACCGCGAAGCCACGTTGCTCGATCCGGCCAACGAAATCGCCTGGAACAATCTCGCCGTGGCCGCGCAGGATCTCGGCGACTCAAACCTGATGATGACGGCGGAGAAAATGCTGCTCAAGCTCGATCCCAAGGATGTGGACGGCGCGTTCGGCCTGGCCTATGCCTATCAGCAGTTGCACCGGGAAGACGAGGTCGCCGCGGCCTTCGACCTCGTGCAGCCTTCGACGCCGGTGGATCAGCAGCAGGTGGATGCGGCGCGCCTCGCCTATGGCGCGCTCGCCAATCCAGAGTTGCGTCCGCACGCTCTCACCGCCCTGCAGCAACTCGCCGCCCACCGCTCCAATCCACAAGTCGCCGGCAATCTGCTGCAGCTCTATCTCGCGCTAGGCGAGAACGCGTCCGCCATGCAGTTGCTGGAGGGTCATTGTCCCGCGCAACCGGTAGGCTGCAGCGACCTCGCGGTCAATCCGATGTACCTGCCGCTGCGCGCGGATCCGCGCTTCCAGCAGCTCGCGAAAAGGTACACGACCACGGCGCTGTGACGCGGCGCAGCGCCGTCCCGTAGTACGCTGACACGATCAAATCGAAAGGAGTCGTGTCATGGGCGAGCGCATCAACCTCAACACCGCCGGCATGCAGTGCATCGGCGCGTACCTCGCCAAACCGCCCGGTGAACCGAAAGGCGGCATCGTGGTGGTGCAGGAAATCTTCGGAGTCAATGCGCACGTACGCAGCGTGGTGGACCGCTTCGCCGCTGCGGGTTACATGGCGATTGCGCCTGCATTCTTCGATTTCGTCGAGCAGGACGTGGAACTGAACTACGACGACGCGGGCATGAGCAAGGGCCGCGAATTGATCGGCGGCATCGGCCTGGATCGCGCGGTGGAAGCGGTGGCCAGCGCCGCGGATTCGATCCGGTCCTCCGGAA
>Ga0209581_1001090_pt1 | contig 36009 bp, 29 predicted proteins | sample Coa_R2_FD_187160 | JGI IMG/M metagenome (GOLD analysis project Ga0209581, IMG submission 187160) | Surface soil microbial communities from Centralia Pennsylvania, which are recovering from an underground coalmine fire - Coalmine... | ecosystem: Environmental > Terrestrial > Soil > Unclassified ...
TTGATCTGGTGTTGGCGACGACCCGCTACACCAATTGTGGCACGAAAGCCAACCACTTTGCTGATGCCAGCGGTCCCATTACCACCACCTTTGCCTACGATCAATGGGGCAATGGGTGGGTGACGACTGACCCCGATGCGAACGCTGGCATAGCGGGGCATACCACCACCTGTACCATTAACAACGGGACCAATCCTTCTGTCACGGTCCCCAGCAGCACCTGTACGGCGATTGATACCACCTTTCGAGTGCTTCCCACCTCCACCACGAACGCCCTCAACCAGGCGGCCAGCACCGGCTACACCTCGACGGCGGCGGGGGGCTTTGGCCTGTGGCCGACCTCCACCACGGATGCCAATCAGCAGACCACCAGTGTGACCTATGATGGGCTGGGACGGATGACCAGCCAGACGCTGCCTGGAGAGACCAGTGGGGAGACCACGAGCAACCAGACCTACACGGTCTTCTGCGGAGCCAATATGCCCCAGAGTCCCTGTCTGGAGGTGGATACCACTGAGCGACTTGACAGTACCCACACCATCACCACCCGCGAGTTCTACGATGGCGATGGGCGCCTGGTCGAAGTCCGCGTGCCTGGACCCAATGGGCAGGACAAGGTGAAGTATTACTACTACGACCCCTCCGGGCGGCAGATCTTTGCCAGCAACCCCTACTATGTGGCCGCCTACACGGGCGCCCCAGGCGCAGCCGCCTACTCGATCCCTGACAGCACCCAGGTTGGGACGACCACCACTTACGTCACCCTTCGCAGCACTACCGTCACTGATCCCTTATCCAATGTCACCAAGAGCAGCAGCGCTGTCGTCTGTAACCCTGGCGGACTGAACGACAGTGCCTGTTATGTCCAGACGACGGCAACCGATGCCAATGGGCATCAGCAGAGTACCCTGACTGATGCGCTGGGGCGCAAGACCTATGCGCAGAGCTATACGGGCACGAGCAGCCCCTATCAGGTCTATGCGACCATTGAATATATATATGATTACAACGGCAACCTGGTGCAGATTCAGCAGCCTGGTGTGAGTACAACCACCTTCACGTATGACATGGCGGGACGCGAGACGGGTATGACCGATCCCGACCGGGGCACAGAAAGTTTTGTCTATGATGCCAATGGGAACCTCACGCAGTCTACCGATGCGCGCGGGCAGATAATCTATGCGGGCTACGATGGGCTGAATCGGCAGCTCTGGCGCAATACCACCAACAGCCCGACGGGCGCCTATGTGACCTACACCTATGATGGCACTGTGCCCCATGGGTTCCCCTGCGGCGGCATTGCCACTGGCGCCACTGCCATCGGCCATGTGACCACTGAGCAGGCTCTGAGCGGGCCGAACAATAGCTTCACCTATACCGCCTGTAATGCCTACAATGGGCGCGGCTTGCCAACTGCCGTCTACAATACGATCAACTCCACGGCTGTCACCGGCCAGACCAGTTTCAGCTACGATGATATGGGGACGCTGACCCAGGCGACCTATCCCAACGGGGATTACGAGCAGTACACCTACTCGCCCCAGGAGCAACTGACCACGATCAGCGGCTACAACAGCACCGCAGGCCAGCTTCAAGTCCTGGTCTCCGGTATCACCTACAATGGTGTGGCAGGACCGGCAGACAAACCGGATAGCTATACGCTGGGGGGCACCAACAGCGCGTGTGCGGCGGCTAATAGCTCGATTGCCTGTGTGACGTTGGGCTACGACGCCGACCTGCGCCTGACCTCGGCGAGCTATTCCCACCCGACGAATTCCACGCCGATCACCTACTACAGCCTGAGTCAGGGCTACGATGCGGTAGGCAACGTCACCAACGTCAGTTCCACCCTGCCTGCTGCGGGCGGCCAGAGCGGGGGCCAGGACAACCAGCAGTTCTGCTACGACGCCCTGAATCGGCTGACCTGGGCGGGAGATACGGGCACCAACCCTTGCACTAATGGGACTGTCACTGGCACCACGCTGACCAACGCCAGCTACACGGCCAGTTACCAATACGATACTGCCAACCGTATCACCCAGAGTACCCTCACCGGGGCACTGGCCAGCAGCCCGCAGGGGAGCTATACCTACGATAGTACCCATATCCATGCAGTGGATGCGATTGGCACGAGCGGCTATGAGGCGCAGTATGATGCCAGTGGCAACATGACCTGTCGCACCGTGACCAGCACTCAGGTCTGCACCAGCAGCAGCCAGACCGGAGCGAAGTTTACCTATGATGTGGAAGGGCGGCTCATCGAGTGGGACAGCGCGGATGGCACGACCAAGGTGGAATTTGGCTACACCGGGGAAGGGGCGCGCTTCATCCAGCAAGTGGTGACCAATGGGCAGACGACCAGCACCACCTACTACCTGGCGAATGAGGAGGTGCAGGCGGTGCCTGGGCAGCAGGCGGTGGTAACGACCTACTTTACCTTCAACGGGAAGAATATTGCGGAGGATCAGGCAGGGCACTGGTACTACTTCCTCAGTGATGGGCTGGGCAGCGTGAATGTCGTTGTGGATGCCACCGGGGTAGTGGCGGCAGGGTTGTTTGCCCCCTATGGACAGGCGCGCTGGGCGGGTGGGACCATGCCCACCAGTTATGCCTTCACGGGGCAGCGGGCCGATGCCACGACGGGATTGGATTACTACGGAGCGCGCTACTATGACCCGGTGGCAGGCACGTTCACCAGCGCCGATACCGCATCCAGCGGCGGGCTGAACCGCTATGCCTATGTGGCGTGCAACCCGGAGACCTTAACCGATCCAACCGGGCATGATCCATGGTGGGAAGATCTGACTCCCCCGGGGAATGGAGAATGCCTGAATGACGCGAACTGTGATAATCCCGAGTCCCTGGTGCCCCCCTTCGATTTGGGGAATCCCGGTCAGGGGACTCCATGTGGATCTGACGGCAAAGCTACCTGCTCAAGTGGTGGTGCTGATGTGAGCGCGTGTTTCGGCAAGGCCCATTGCATCATTTTCATTAACGGGGGCTGTGGTCCTTCCCAGTCTGGTAGTTCTGATTCTGGTAGCTCTGGTAAATGCGACGGCCCGAACGGCACGAACGGTTTTGGTTTCGACATCGGCGCGTGGAAGAAGTGGATCGACGCACTCTATGCGAAGTATGGCGGGGATGTAGGCTTTATCCTTATGGAAACAGATAATTCTGATGCCCAACAGGGAGCGGACCTGATTCACGAGACCTTGTCCACCCTGGGTGCGATTGGCTATACTGGCGATAATGCAATCATAGCAGCGAGTGCAGGCGCTGCCGCGCTCTTTGTTTATCTGAATCGGGCGGATACTGGAGAGTACGGGGGGGATGCTGCCATCAGTTCCTTCATTGCAATGGACGCTCCAACATTGGACAACGGCTATGGGACGGCATGCGACCTGCCAGCTGGCTGCTCAGGAGATAATGATTACCAGGAAGTGGCGGAGGAGGCTATAACCAAGTGGGATGGGGTCGTGAGTGGGGCCGCCGATTATGTCAGGAGGAATGGGATCAGCGGGGTCTATGCCTGGGATACTAATGATCCGATCTCCTCTGAAATAGATGGAGGAGGGGCCTGGAAAACAGAGAGTACCGATGCTTCGAGCGATAACGCGCATACCTATGTGGAGGGTTCACCTACTAGCATCCAAGGCGTCAATCTATTAGACTTTCTCCGGTGATTATCAGGGAAGGAGCGCCTCGATAGGGAGGATCGAGGCACCTGACCACCTACAGAGATCATCAAGGTGACGGAGGGAATCATGGTTAAGCAATATGTAAAGAAGGACGCGACTCGTCAACCACGCTGCGGTGTGTTGACACCACAACCTCGCGATGAGACGACAGAATTTCTTGTCCTGGCAAGCAATTATCTGGTGATGAAAGGTAACATGATACCTGAAAGGTTACAGAAAGTGTCCGAAAAATTTAGATGAAAAACCTTCACCTGCTGTGATGTTGCCTCCCTCAGATGCAACATTTTCTCGTTAAGCGGAGTCAGCCAACACAAGGACCAGAGTCAGTTTGCGAATGACTCCTTCTAACTTTTCATCGAGGTCGTGCAAATGCCCCTTCAAATTGCCAGGCATTGTGGGTCAATGCCTCCATTGTGCCAGATAGTTCATATCCTGCGATAAGGAATTCAGCCACTTTCCTTGGGTTTCCGGCGCTTTAAGAGCAAAAGAATGCCATCAATAAGCAACAGGATCAGACCTACTAGTATCAACCAGGATACGATACCCGCCAGCTTCAAGATCTCTTTGGAGGGTTTGTCTGTGGGGAGGCTGGCAATTGTAATACCTACCTGCGATTTGAGGCAATATATGGCAATCCTCGTGAAGCAAATCATGGCAGTGTTCTTAGTCCAGAAGCCAGTCCATAGCAAACGAACTATAAGATGAGAGGAACGGATGTGTAGCCTAGTATGGCAGCGAGTCTGATTTGCGTAACAATTCGTGGCAGTAAGTCGTCAGAAACACCTTCTTGTCAAAAGAAGTCCTTTTCTCGTCCATCGGTTCGATTTTACGGCCACACTATGGGTAATTCGGCCACGAAATGCTTCACAACCGCACATCCCTCGCCGATTTGTAGCATAGGTTGGCAGCTACCAACCGATGAGATCTGTTGAAATGAAAGCATTCTTGAGGCTCAGATGGTTCCTCCTCGACCTGCCACAGAAAAGAGGCTGTGACTGGCTTGACCCGGCCGATGAGCCAGTGAAGCATAAGCAGGCCCAAACTGCCATGAATTCCTACAAAGCTCACTACCCAGGCATAGTAGAAGGCGAACAGAGCAGTACCAAAGTAGTATATCAGGCCTACAGCGGTGCCCCAAAACATTGAGCCATGTGAAAAACTTCAGGCATCAAGACTTCCCGCAATGGTGAGAGCGAGTGTGGCTAGAGTGGTTCAATCTTTCAGCACCCCGCTGTAGGCTAGTGAGGCTCAGATAGATGGTCGTGATCTTCCATCGGGGCGAACGAAGGAGCAGAACAAGAAACACCAACACTGCGATGCCTAACGACATCAGCAGCGCCGTGTTTCTACGCTTTCATTTGCTGTTGATAAGGCACTATGCTCAAACATTCATAGGCTGAGCCATCTTTACAACGATCCTGACCATCCCTCTGCAAGCCCACAGATCGCTAGAAAGGACAAGGATATATGCAGTGGCTGCGCAACGCCTTCATCGGGCTCATCGTCCTGATCATCGGAGTGAACCTGGCACTGGCGGGTTGTCAACAGCAAGCAACTGGCATTCAGCAAACTATACCGAATAAAATGACCGAGTTTCCCGTACCAAATTCCCAGGGCGGGCTCGGAGGGATCACGGCTGGGCCCGATGGCAATCTTTGGTTTACGATGGGCTATCCAGCCAATCAGATCGGGCGCATCACCCCAGAGGGCAAGATCACCACGTTTTCGATCCCGACGCCTGATGCGAATCCACATGGCATTACCGCTGGGCCGGATGGCAACCTCTGGTTTACGGAGCAGTGGCGCAGCCGGATTGGGCGTATCACCCCGCAGGGCAAGATCACCGAGTTTCTGGCTGGCAACCAGCCCTGGGGAATCACAACCGGGCCGGATGGCAACCTTTGGTTTACGGAATATGGGAGCAATCAGATTGGGCGTATGACTTTAGCAGGAGCAGTGACGGAGTTTGCCGTGCCCACAGATGGGGCACCTACAGATATCACAGTTGGGCCCGATGGCAATCTCTGGTTTACCGAGAATGAGGGCAGTCAGATTGGGCGTATTACCCCAGCGGGGACGATCATGATGTTTCCCTTACCTACCACTTCCTACTTTCCCCAAGACATCACGGAGGGGCCGGATGGCGCTCTCTGGTTTACGCTGGACTCGAGCCAGATTGGGCGCATGACGCTCCAGGGAGCCTTTACCGCGTTTGCAGTGCCCCCTTTCCAGGACATCTACGGGCGGACCGACCCGGACCATCCCTGGGGGATTACCATTGGGCCCGACGGCCAGCTCTGGTTTAGCGGGGAAGTTGACATCGGACGGATCACGCCCCAGGGGGCCATCAGCGAGATCACGGTGCCCCCACCAACAGGCCCAGGAATCGAACTAACCAGTGGACCCGACCATGCCCTCTGGTTTACTCAACCAGCAGGTAATTGGATAGGGCGGATCATGCTCGGGGGCTGAGCGTCGGTGAGGCGACCAACTTAGGTCTCACTCACCCATGGTGTCATTAGGGGGCAGAGTAAGCTCAGCAATGCACCTTGAGGAAGCTGGACTACCGCTTCATTCCGGCTCATCACGCCAACTTGGATACTGACTGTTTTCCAACGATGTGCCGGTAGAACGTCGAGCGCGAGACCCCCAGCAGTTTGCACAGAGCGCCAACAGGGGTCTGCTGTTCCAGGTACTGCTGTCGCACCGCCTCGACAATCTTGGGGTCTTTTCCGCGCAATGCCTTGGGGCGTCCCCCATTCCGTCCACGCGCACGCGCCGCCGCTAAGCCTGCCTGTGTACGCTCCCGAATCAGCGCCCGCTCAAACTCGGCCAGCGCGCCGAAAATGTGAAAGATCAGCGTGCCCGTTGGCGTCGTGGTATCAAGCTGCTCCGTCAGGCTCTTGAAGGCGATCCCGTCGCGCTGCAACCGGGCAACCAGATCCAGCAAGTCCTTCAGTGTGCGCCCCAGCCGGTCCAGTCGCCAGACCACCAGCGTATCGCCCGCCCGCAGGTGATCGAAGGCCGCGGCGAGTCCTGGGCGCTCGGCCTTGGCCCCGCTCATCGTATCCGTAAAGATACGGACGCAGCCCGCCGCTTTCAACGCATCTCGCTGCAAGTCCAGGGTCTGGTCCTGGGTGGACACCCGCGCGTAACCAAAGGTCAACCCCATGCCTACTCTCCTTGTGCTTCCTTTGTCTCAAAACTCATAGAGAGATGGTAACACAGATACATTGATTTTGCAAGCAATTGTGACACGCATACACAGGCAGTTTCAGCAAGGAAGCGTATGGAGCATCGGGCGGCACCCCAGCAGGCGCGAAGGCGCTGCGCCCTGGTGCAAGGGAAACACATGCCATCACCAGCCACCGTCTTGTCTCAAAAGGCTCCGTTTTTGAGACACCATATGACCATAAAAAGCGTACTGTTGACGGCTCCAGCAGTACCGCTACCCTCATCTTCCCCTTGTCTCACCAGTTCTCGCTTCGCGCAGAGGAAAATCAGGGAAAGCCTCTGAAGCGGAAGCTGGGGTTCTGTTGCAAGAAATGCCGAGGCTGTGGTAAGCTCTGCTCTATCGAGCAAGCAGAGGAGATTCCCGCATGAGCGCTCCCAGCCCCTTCAAGTGGCGTCACTTCCAAGCTGGTAATTGCCCCGAAATCTCCACGGTTTCTGCCCTGAAATCTGCACACGTGCCCTGAATCACGCACATTGGAACGCAATTTCCTGGAAGAGCCGCTCCCCACCTGGTATACTGTGCTTGAGCGTTGTACATGATGTCCACGTCTCTCGGACGGACTGGCCGTTGGCACACTGCATGTACCGAGTGTCGAGAGGCAGGGAGACCGATGGGGACACCAGCGATTGATGGCATTGACCTGTTCAAGATTGCGGGCCGCTCCATTTCAGGCTGGATTCCCAGCTACAAGACGGGCATGACAGCTCCTGTTCGGCAGCCGTTTTGTAGCCAGCTTGAAGAGCGTCTCCTCCTCTGGCTCGAATACCACCCGCAAGTGCAGCGCTACGCACGTGGGGATATTGGCCCCCCGTTTGCGAGCGCTTATCGACTGCCGACTCCGAAACACGCGCCATTTGCGATTGGCTACGAATTTCTCGGTAAACCGCATGACTATCTGCCTGATGTGGTGGGGACGCTGACAAATGGGAAGCCATTCATCGCCGAGGCGGGCATGGAGGACGACAAACGGGGGGATCGCAACCTCGCCAAAGCGGAGGCGGCCCGCCGTCTGGCACACATCCAACGAGGCGTCTTCTGGATTGGAACCGAGCGCACGCTCACCCGACAGCGCCACTACAACCTGATCTTCTTACATGCCAGGCGGCGGGACTTTCCCGCTTTTGCTGACCTAGCCGTGGCCGTGCAGGACGTCTGGCCCTGGGGAGACATGGCGAGCGTTGAAGAGGTCGAGAGCCGTTTGGTGCCGAGCTTCCCAGCCGGTCTGGTCGAAGCAGCCATCTGGAAACTGGTGGCAGACAGTGCCGCAGCAGGCCATCTGTTGGTCGACCTGGAGCAGTTCACGCTTGATCGCAGATTGCCCCTGGCCCTGCTGCCCCCGGAGGCCCCACCGATTGCGCCTCCGCCGCTTCCAGACACGCTCTTGCCAGCACCGATGCAAGCGGTGACTCTGGAAGCGGGTACAAAAGCAGCGGTTCCCCCGTTTGATGCCTCCACCCTCGACGAGCAGCAACGAGCGCGCTTTCACCGGAATCTGCGGGCGGTAGAACAGGTGCTGGCCGGGGCCTCGCAAACCAGCATCGCCAAGGAGTCCGGTATCGAACGCTCGACACTGTCGCGCCTGGTGCAACGGACCCGCCAGATCGGGCAAATCGCCTGTGTGCCTCATGGCAGCTATCGTCGTGCGACGCAGCTGCACCCGGCATTGCAGGAATGTATCCGTCGGCTGTATCTGCTCCCGACCCGCCTGTCGATGACGGCGATCCAGGAGCATACCGAGATACACCAGGTGGCGGCGCGCCTGTCAGCGGAAACAGGAACAACGGTCAAGCCTCCCTCCTACAAACAGGTGCGCACGGAAGTGCAGCGCCTGAAAATGGACGAGAGCGTGGTGGTGATGCGCGAACAGGCCAAATCGGTTCCGCGTGCGCGTGAGTCTCCCCAATCGTTTGCCCTCTCCATTCCGGCTCCCGCGCTCGTCACCCAGGTGGATGAGCATTCCCTTGAATTGTATGTGGTGACGCCTGATGGCATCGCGGTCACCAGCCGCGTGCATGCCGCCGTCCTCATCTGCGTCAAAACGGCAGCGATCCTCGGAGCGGTCCTCTCCCTCGGCCCCTTCAAGGAGGAGGACTATATGCGCCTCGTCAAGCAAACATTAGAGCCGAAAGATCGCCTGGTCAGCTTTGCCGGATGCGAACATCCCTGGCCCTGTTACGGCAAACCGGCTATCATCTTCCATGACCGGGGCAAGATTTTCACCTCCGAACGAGCGAGGGCTGTGCTGGTAGATCGGCTGGGGATCATCACCGAGCAAGCCCCTCCTTACGCCCCATCAGCGAAAGGGACCGTCGAAACGCTCTTTCGGTGGATGACGCAGCGCTTTGAGCGCCGCCTGCCCAACACCAGCTACGGGGTGCATGACGCCAAAACGGCGGCAGAGGCGGGCGGCATGACCCTGGAAGAACTGGAGCGCTGTTTCATCCAGGCCATTGTGGATGATTACCAGCACGCCTGGGACGAGCTTCGGCGACAACGGAGATCCGTGCTCTGGGAACACGCCGTCGCGCAGAGCGGCGTGCCGCAGTATCTGGGATCGCCCGATGATTTGAAACTGTTGCTCATGAAAGCGATCAATCGCAAGACCCCGCATCAGGGGTATCATGTCTCGGATGGGAACCGGCTCTCGTTTCAAGGTCGTTGGTACGTCTGCCCGGGGCTCCTCTCGCGGCTCCAAGGCCGCGAGTTTGATGTGTATTTTGACCGCCGCGATATTAGCGTCCTCTACCTCTTCGTGGAGGGAGTCTACGTCGGGGAAGCCTACTGCCCACAACTCATGGGAAGGCGGGTCAGCGAATGGGAAGCCAGAGCCATGCGTAAACAGGACGAGATTGAGACGAAAGCCGCACGTGAGCAAGGACGAGCGGTCCGCGCTCGCATTCAGGACGAAGCGGGGGCAGCGCGCAAACGCCGCAGCGTAGCGATTCGGGCAAGTGAGCAAAGTCGTCAATGGGATCGCCAACGCCAAGACATTCATCCAGCCGAAGTGCTTGAGCGGTTAGCAAGCATCGAGGCCAAGAAATCGGCAGTGCCAATACTTCCGCCTGCTGTCCCGGATGCTGAGCCTGACCGTCCCGTCCGCACGTTACGGATTCGCCCGTTGCGAGAGGAGCCGCGGCCATGACCCATCCCCTCTTTCGCCAGGAGCTGTTCATCGAGACGGCCTTTGAACGCCGGTTCCAGGCTATGCTGCGTTTTGCCTGGCACAAGCGGTCCTGGCATGTGCTTGTCGCCGATCCGGGGGCAGGCAAGACGATGGGCATTCGCGACCTGCTCAAAGCGGCGGGCGGGCGCTCGATCCTGGCGGTGGTGGCGCCGAAAAACCATCAAGAGGAGCAGGCGCTGGGCGACCAACTGTTCACGGCGCTTGGTCTGCCGCTGCGAGGCCATTGGAGTACCCGCAAACCCAAACTGATGGGACACCTGTATCACTCTGGAACGCAGTGCCTCGTGGTGGATGATGCGCATGATCTCTCGCTGGAGCATCTGCTGTTCCTCAAGGAACTGACCGACCAGGGGCGGTTACACTACGATCATCCGCTGGGGTTGTGCCTGGTGGCGGCGGGGCGCGGGGACACGATTCCCCTGAAGGAAACCCTCGATCAGCCGGATCCCACATGGCTGCAATTTCGCCGGCGCTTCGACAAGCTGGAACCGTTCTGCCGGGTGGAAAGCCACACCAGCGAAGAGGTGCGCGAGATCCTGGCAACCCTGGAAACGGTGTACCGGGAACTGCTTCCGCAGCTCAACTTGCGCCAATGGACCAGCTCGATCTACACCTGGCTGACACAGCCGGTCCTCGACCCGACCCACTCTGGCCGCGTGACGATGGATTACCTGATGAAGCTGGTGACCACGGTTCTGGAGTGGAGCTACCAGGCTGGGGAAATCGACGTGCGGGCTGAACTGCTTGAGCAAGCGGCTTCACTCCTTGTGCTGCGTCGTAATACGCTGCGGATCATTGATGGAGCGGGACCAAGCCTCGAAGCAGTTCCTCCATCGGCATCTCCAGGGCAAGCACAGGGGAGTAGGACGCAAGCAGAACCAGCCGCTCCCTCACCTGAAGAGCAAACGCTTCCACCTGCGACCCCCACAGCACAGGGGGAGCAGGCAGGGTCTCGGAGGGAGGCTGCGACGCAGCCCACTCCAGCGACCAGATGCGCGTTTGCTGGGGTGGTTCAAATTCCCCTCACGCGTTTTCTGGAGAGTGGTGTTGCGCTCGTGGAATGTCCAGACTGTGCCTGTATGCGCACCCTCGACCCGCGTGGTGGGGTGCTGCGGTTCAAGGCTCACGACCGGCGCAAAACGACGACGGCTAATACCGGCCAACGCTGGGCCAAGGGAGAAACAGGCTGGGGTGTGGTCGGCGAGAAAGCGAGTTAGCGCATCCACACCTTCGTGTACTCTTTTCTGGTCTGGATGCGCTGACCCCTATTCAATTTGGCCCGAAGGAGCGACAACCGGGTGCCAACAGCAAAGGAGCTGCCAAACATGAGGGGACCGTGTACTCGCAGGCCAGAGGCTCGTATTCCGATCCTCCTCTTACCTGGAGACGCGCTTGTTCGTTACATGAGCAGAAGCATTCTAGAGAGAATTGTTTCTGCTTGTGTATGTGTAGAGAACGAGGGTAGCTATGGCTAATCGTGTAGGGCAACAGGTGGGCCAGTATCGCTTGCTGCGTCTGCTGGGGGAAGGTGGCTTTGCCGAGGTCTATCTGGGCGAGCATGTCCACCTCGGCACACTCGCGGCCATCAAACTCTTGAGCGCCAAGCTCAGCGCTGAGGAGATCGAGCGCTTCCGGCAGGAGGCCCGCACCATTGCCCGACTCAGGCATCCCCATATCGTGCGCGTGCTGGACTTTGGGGTCGAAGGCAGTGTACCGTATCTGGTGATGGACTACGCGGAGGGAGGGACGCTGCGAACGCTGCATCCCAAAGGCACCCAGCTTTCCCCTGAGGCTATCGTCCCCTATGTCCAGCAGGTTGCCAGCGCCTTGCAGTACGCCCATGACCAGAAGCTCATTCACCGCGATGTCAAGCCAGAGAATATGCTGCTCGTTGAGAGCGGGGAGGTGCTGCTCTCCGACTTCGGCATCGCCATTGTCTCGCAAAGCTCCCGTTACCAGAGTACCCAGGACACGGCAGGGACCATTGCCTACATGGCCCCCGAGCAGATTCAGGCGCACCCGCGCCCGGCCAGCGATCAATACTCCCTGGGCATCGTCGTCTACGAGTGGCTCACCGGGGAGCGCCCCTTCACTGGCTCAATGGGGGAGGTGTTGGCGAAGCAAATTTCTGTCCCACCGCCGCCGCTCTGCGAGAAGCGGCCCGACCTCTCGCCGGAACTGGAGCAGGTGGTCCTCACCGCCTTGGAGAAAGACCCGAAGGCGCGCTTTGCCAGCGTGCAGGCGTTTGCCACGGCCTTGACGCAGGCCAGCCAGATGAGTCAGCCACCCCTCGTTAGGCCAGCACCTGCGTTGCCGCCAACGCTCCCGGCTGCCGCGCCACCCGTGACCACGCCACCGAAACGCTCCGCGTGGGAGGAGCCGACGCCAGCGGGAGAGCCACCCGTGACCTCCGGGCCGTTTGCACCTACGCAGCGCACCCCACCGCAGGCAGAGGAGCCGACACCACGCGTGCGACGCACACCGCCTCCACCAGCGGCTCTACCACTCACGCCCACCGAGCGCGCCGCCGCTCCATCGACCGTGCCTGCCCTGGTGCCGGGTCGGTCCAGGGCCAAGCCCTGGTGGGTTAGGGGGCTGCTGGTGGGCCTGGTTGTGCTAGTGGTCGTGGGTGGGAGCTTGGTCGGGCCGAAGCTGGCTGGTAAGGGATCGCCGACTCCAGCAGGGAACACTTCCAACGGAGGCACGCCGAGCATCACTGAGTTCGCTGTGCCCATCGCCAACAGCGACCCTGAAGGCATAGTCGCCGGACCGGATGGCAACCTCTGGTTTACTGAATACCAGAGCAGCAAGATTGGGCGCATCACGCCGAGCGGGACCATCACCGAATTTGCCCTGCCCAATGCCAACAGCCAGCCTCGTGGCATCGCAACTGGGCCGGATGGCAACCTTTGGTTTACCGAGTATGGCAGCAATCAGATTGGGCGCATCACGCCAAGCGGGACCATCACTCAGTTTGCCCTGCCCAACCCCTGCTTCAACTCCTCTTTCTGTATTGCCGGGCCTTGGGGCATCATCGCTGGGCCAGATGGCAACCTCTGGTTTACTGATCCCGGCGGCGACCAGATTGGGCGCATTACCCCAGGGGGTAGGGTCACGGAGTTTGCCCTGCCCACTCCCAGCAGCAACTCTGGTGGCGGCTACGGCAACGCCCCTGGTGGCAACAACACTGCCTCTGGTGGCATCACCACTGGGCCGGATGGCAACCTCTGGTTTCCTGAAGCTGGCGGCGACCAGATTGGGCGCATCACGCCAAGCGGGACCATCACTCAGTTTGCCCTGCCCACCGCCAATAGTGACCCGGTTGAGATCACCCTCGGGCCAGATGGCAACCTCTGGTTTACTGAAACCGATGGCAACCAGATTGGGCGCATTACCCCAGAGGGTAGGGTCACGGAGTTTGCCCTGCCCAATGACGGCAGCAACCCTGGTGCCATCACCGCCGGGCCAGATGGCAACCTCTGGTTTATCGAAGCCCCATACCGTGGCAGCGACCAGATTGGGCGCATCACGCCAAGCGGGACCATCACCGAGTTTGCGCTGCCCAGTGCCACCAGCGATTCTGGTGACATCACTGCTGGGCCAGATGGCAACCTCTGGTTTACTGAGGTCGGTAGCAACAGGATCGGTCGGATCAGCCCTGGGCCGTGAAGGGCCGTTTCGTTACACGGTGAACGACCCGTGAGCGCGCGTTATGTGCGTTGGGGTATCTGAGCAGAACGGGGGACAAGTATGGCTGATCGTGTGGGGCAGCAGCTTGGCAACTATCGGCTGCTGCGTCTGCTTGGGGAGGGCGGCTTTGCCCAGGTCTATCTGGGCGAGCAAGTCTATCTCAAGACGTTGGCGGCTATCAAAGTGCTGCATACCCGGCTGGCACAGGATGATCTGGAGGGCTTCTTGAGCGAGGCGCGCACCATCGCCTCGCTCAAGCATCCCCGCATCGTGCGCGTGCTGGACTTTGGCGTTGAAGGGGGCACACCGTTTCTGGTGATGGACTTCGCGCCGGGTTCCACCCTGCGCGAGCGCCTCCCCAAAGGGACGCAGCTATCCCCGGTGGCGATCCTGCCTATGGTGCAGCAGATCACCGACGCCTTGCAGTACGCCCACGACCGTAAACTCATTCACCGTGATGTCAAGCCGGAGAATATGCTGCTGGATGAGCGCCAGCAGATCATGCTCTCCGACTTTGGCATTGCCACTATCGCGCAAAGTTCGCGCTACCAGCAAACCGAGGGCGTGGCGGGCACGGCGGCCTATATGGCGCCGGAGCAGCTGCGGGGCAGGCCGCGCCCGGCCAGCGACCAATACTCGCTGGGCATTGTGGTCTACGAATGGCTGGCCGGGGCGCGCCCGTTTCAGGGGTCGTTTGCTGAGATGGCGAGCCAACATCTCTTTGAGCCACCGCCTCCCTTGAGCGAAAAGCTGCCAGCCATCTCGCCCGCCGTCGAGCAGGTGGTGCTGAGGGCGCTGGCGAAAGACCCCACGGAACGTTTTGCCAGCGTGCAGGACTTTGCTGCCGCCTTTGAGCAGGCCAGCCAAGAGCGTCAGTCTACCCGCATCAGGCCAACATCTGAGTTGCCGTCAACGCTCCCGGCTGCCGCGCCGCCTGTAACCAGACCCCCCAAAGCACCCCGCATGGCGGAGCCGCCCGCGCCGCCGCTCGCGTCCACCTGGCACACGCCGCCCAGGCCAGCGGAGCCAGCCCCGCGCCTACAGAGACCAGCACCGCCGCTTGCACCCACGGTGCGCGCTGCCCCTCCATCGACCGAGCCAGCCCCTGTGCCGGAGCGGTTCAGGGCCAGGCCCTGGTGGGTCGGAGGGCTGCTGGTGGGCCTGGTGCTGGTGCTGGTGTTCGTGCTGATGAGCAGGAGTCCAGGCGGCCAGGGATCGCCAGGCGCTCCTGTCAACGGGGCTGCTCCAACCGCCACCATGATCCCCTCTGCCACTGCTACACCCAGGCCAGCAACTGGAGCCGTGCAGGAGTTTGCCGTGCCTACCCCCAACAGTGGGCCTTGGCGCATCACCGCCGGACCCGATGGCAACCTCTGGTTTACGGAATACCCCGGCCACCAGATTGGGCGCATCACGCCCAGCGGGACCATCACCGAGTTTGCCCTGCCTACCCCCAACAGTGGGTCTTTTGGCATCACTGCTGGGCCCGACGGCAACCTCTGGTTTACAGAATGTGCCCTTGACTCGAACGGGTTTTGCATCGGTGGTAGCAAGATTGGGCGCATCACGCCCAGCGGGACCATCACCGAGTTTGCCGTGCCTAACGCCGACGGTCTACCTGACAGCTCGCCTTGGGACATCACCGCCGGACCCGATGGCAACCTCTGGTTTACGGAAATCTATGGTCACCAGATTGAGCGCATCACGCCGAGTGGGACCATCACCGAGTTTGCTCTGCCTTCTGCCAATAGTGGGCCTTGGGACATCACCGCTGGGCCCGATGGCAACCTCTGGTTCACAGATTGTGTTGGGAGGGGGGATTGCAGAGGTGGTGGCAGGATTGGGCGCATCACGCCCAGCGGGACCATCACCGAGTTCGCCGTGCCTACCGTCGCTGCTTGGCCTGAAAGCATCACCCCTGGGCCTGATGGCAACCTCTGGTTTACAGAGTGTGTCTTTGATTCGAAGGGGAATTGCATCGACAGCAAGATTGGGCGCATCACACCGAGCGGAAACATCACCGAGTTTTGTCATTTATCAGAGAACTTGGCGCGTTTCTCCCAGATAACTTGCCCAGGATTGGCTTGAGAAGCGCGCTGAGACGATTTTCGAGCAAATTTTCTCTCTCATAATCTGGCGTGGCAACGTAACTCATCTATTTGGCGCTGTCCAGAAGTGATGAAATGGCCGATTTCTTTTGCGTAAAATGGCGCTGATCTCTCGAAAACCGCATCTCGCGCAACATGATTTATGCAAGCATAAAATGGCACTACGCTGAAAAGAGCGGCGCTGGAAGGCAACCCAATATCCATCAAGCTAAGAACTGCTGAGATAACTAAGGCAAAGAACAGCTCCTTTGATGCTAGAATCGAGCCATCAACGATCTCATGAGATTCCCGCACCCAAAGGAGCCTGTTATGGACAGTCTAGCACGCTTGTGCGAACTGTTGCAGCAGTTTTTGGTACAGCGCCCCAAAGCACTAGAGCGATCAACCGGCTTTGTACGACGGAGTACGGCACAGTTGGATGGGCCCCGTTTCGTGCAAATGTGCGTGTTGGGCTGGATGGAAAATGCCAATGCGAGCTATTCCCAACTCAATCATGCGGTGGCGGCTCTGGGGATCCATGTGCGCAATCAAGCCATCGAAGAGCGCTTTGGCGAGGCTTCTGCCGCTTTGATGCGTCAACTGCTGGAAGAAGCGGCAGGTCATTTGCTGGAAGGACAAGCCGTGCAGACGCCCCTCTTGCAGCACTTTTCCGGTGGGGTCTTTTTGCAAGATGGCTCAGTGATCAGCCTGCCTGATGAGTTAAAAACGAGTTGGCAGGGCTGTGGTGGCGGGTGTGATTTGTCTCATTTCTCATCCTCCTCGCTTACCCATAACCTGTCCTGATATTGGCTTCTTTCCTTGTTTTATGGCAGGCGAAGTGTATTACGAGAATCCTCGCTTTGGCTCATATCCTCTTCCTTGGTCCTGATTAGGAATCATAACGTGTCCTTTGGTCCAATGTTAGACAAAGCACCTTGAATCCCCTAAGATCTCCGAACTTACTGTCTCAGAAATGCGTCAAAGCGGACAGGATATGGTTAAGCATCTTGTCATGCTGTATTTGGATCAGGTATACTCCTCGGTAGATATCGCGAATAGCATCTCGCTCTCGCGAGATGTGAGGTTGACCCGCTTTCGTAGAGTCGCCAAAGTTGGTAAAATCTACGAAGCGGAGGGAGTATGGCAAGACAGCAGCGAACCTTTACGACGGAATTCAAGCTGGAGGCTGTTCGTCTGGTGGAAACCAGCGGCAAGGGGCTGACGCAGGTGGCGCGTGATTTGGGCATCGCCGATAGTACCTTGTCTCATTGGTGCAAGCAACTGAGCGAGAAGGGCGCTGAAGCCTTCCCTGGCAGCGGACACCAGACGGTTCTGGAAGAGGAGAATCGTCGCCTCAAGCGAGAGCTGGACCAGGTACGCCAAGAGCGAGACATCCTTAAAAAAACGGTAGCTATCTTCACGCGAGGCCCGCTATGAGGTATCAGGTGATCGCATCACTGGCTGGGGCGTATCCCGTCACGCGGCTGTGTAGCGTACTGGAGGTCTCCCAGAGTGGCTATTATGCCTGGAGAAAACGGCAGCCGAGCCGACGCCGAGCGTCCGACCAGCAACTTGCGGAACAGATTGAACAGGTCTACCATGCCAGCCGCCGCACCTATGGCAGTCCACGGGTGCAGGCCGAGCTGCGAGCGCAAGGCGTCCGCTGTAGCCGCAAACGGATTGCGCGTCTGATGTGCCAACGGGGCCTCTCGGCGCGCCGGAAGGTGCAGCGAGCGCGCACCACGGACAGCCAGCATGCCAACCCAATAGCGCCCAATCAGTTGAATCGCGAGTTTGTCGCCCAATGCCCAAATGAGAAATGGGTGGCCGACATCACCGGCGTCTGGACCAGCCAGGGCTGGCTCTATCTGGCCGTGGTGCTGGATCTCTTCTCGCGGAAGGTGATTGGCTGGGCGATGGCGGCCAGACGAGAGGATGATTTGGTCCTGGCGGCCTTACGCATGGCGTTGGCCCAGCGTCGTCCCCAAGCGGGGCTGCTCCATCATTCGGATCGGGGCAGCCAGTACACGAGCAAGGAGTATCAGGCACTCCTCGCTGCCTGGGGGATCGAGGTGAGTATGAGCCGCAAGGGCGACTGCTACGACAATGCCGTGATGGAGAGCTTCTTTGCGACCTTGAAAGGGGAATGTACCGACCGGCAGCACTGGGCAACCCGTGCTCAAGCCCGGCAAGCCATCTTCGAGTATCTGGAGGTCTTTTACAATCGCCAGCGCCGCCATTCCTCGCTGGCCTATCTGAGTCCAGTCGTCTATGAGCAGCTACGTGCATAACGTTCCAAGTTCTCTGGCTCTACCAAAGCGGGGCAAGCCCAATGTGGGGGGATGATCTGCTCGTAGCCGGGGTGAATGCTTTCAGCAAAGAGGTATAGCCCCCTTCATGGTGCAAGGCCTTTTCCTGGTACACTATCGCCTACTTTCTCTCCTGTCGGGAGTGATCTACAAACAGCCGAGGAGGAAAAACGGTGAATCCGGCAGAATTCCAGCGTTGGTGCCAGGCCCTGCATCTGCCTGCCGAAACCGTTGATGTGATTGCGCGCATTCGCTTTTCGCCACCAGCACGCCGCACACAAGGACGCGCTGGGAATGTGTCTGGCTTCTTTCCTTCCCGCAAGATGGGCGTCACCATCCAATTCGAGAGTCAGATCGAGCTGGGCGCAATCTACCTGATGGAACATCACACGGAAGTGGTAGAGTTTTACGATCAGCCTGCCCCTGCCTTCAAGATCAGCTACCAAACGCGCTCTGGGCGTCAGACCACCCCCTTTCATACGCCGGACTTCTTTGTCCTGCGCACCGATCAGGCAGGCTGGGAGGAATGGAAACCAGAGGATCAACTCCGTAAGCTGGCTGACAAACAACCCTTTCGCTATCAGCAGCGGGATGGGCAATGGGTGTGTCCACCAGGGGAAGCCTACGCCGCCTCCTTTGGTCTTTCCTACCGCGTCCGCTCATCGGCAGAGTTGCCAAGGACCTTCATTGATAATCTGGATTTTCTTGCCGATTATCTCATCGGCGTTCCCCGTCTCCCAGAAGCAGTCATGGCTCGCATCCAGACCCAGGTGCAGGCCACTCCAGGCATCTCGCTGGCCGCGCTGCTCGCTGAGCTTCCTGGGATTCGCGCTACTGATGTGTTTGCCCTTCTGGCCCAGGGGCACCTCTTTGCTGATCTCCATGCTGTTCCCCTGGGTGATGCCTTTCGTACACGTCTGTATCTGGATCAGGCCCAGGCCCTCACCTATGGCTTGCTCGGCTCAACCGCTCCTCCGGTGGTCCATGATGGATTCGCGGCAGCCTCCTCGGCAACCCTCTTGCCCAATACACGGTTACTCTGGGATGGACGAGTATGGACCTTGATCAACCTGGGGGAAACGACCACCACGCTGTTACCCGAAGTGGGCGAACCGCTGCAATGTGCGACCTCGTTTTTTCTTCGCCTGCTCGAAACGCATGCCATCCTCATTCCTTCAGGAGCGCAGCATCTGGAATCATCAGCCCCAGCTCAGGAGCGGATGCGCTCAGCGAGTCGTGCCGATCAGCGGATAGCCAACGAGCGTTTTCGCCTCGTCCAGGCATATTTCCAGCATGACGAAGCGCAATTACGTTCGGCCTCAGTCACGGACCGGACCATTCGGCGCTGGGCGCGCGCCTTTCAAGAGGCGCAAGCCAGTTATGGAAGCGGGTATGTCGGACTCTTGCCACAGATCGCGAACCGCGGCAATCGCCAGCCCAAAGCGCCCGAGGACTCGCGTCTCTTGCTCGATACCTCCATTGCTGAGCATTTTGAGAACCCACGCCAACCCCCAGCCTGGGAGGTCTATCTAGCCTACCGGCAGACGTGTGAAGCACAACACATTGTTCCCCTGAGCGCGCGGACTTTCTATCGTCGGCTCAAACAACGCGCTGGCTACGAACAAACGAAGAAGCGCGCGGGAGCGAAAGCGGCGTACCAGCAGGAACCCTGGATTGAGGAGCTGGACAGCCACACGCCTCGGCACGGGAATCGTCCGTTTGCTGTGGTCCATCTCGATCACACCCAACTGGACATCGAGATCTGTTCGTCGGTGACCGGCAAGCCTCTGGGCAAGCCGTGGGTCACCTTCCTGGTGGATGCTTTTTCTCGTCGTATGCTCGCCGTCTATCTGACCTTTGATCCGCCCAGCTATCGTTCTTGCATGATGGCACTGCGCATTTGCGTGAAACGCTTTGGGCGCTTTCCGCACACCCTCATGGTCGATGGCGGCAAAGAGTTTCACAGCGAGTATTTCGACTCCTTGGTAGCGCGCTACGGCGGTATCAAGAAAATACGTCCCGGTGCTAAGCCCCGGTTTGGGTCCGTCATTGAGCGGCTCTTTGGAACGACCAACACGGAGTTCATTTACAACCTGCTCGGCAATACCCAGGCGACCAAGCGACCACGCTCGCTCACCCGCGAGGTGGACCCAAAACAGCATGCGGTGTGGACACTGGGAGACCTGTATCAGTTCCTCTGTGAATGGGCCTATGAGATCTATGACCAGGATGATCACCCGGCTCTCGGCCAAAGCCCCCGCGACGCCTTCACATATGGGCTGATCCAGACCGGCGAGCGTGAACATCGCACTATCGCCTACGACGAGACGTTTCTCATGGCGAGCAGCCCCACAACCCGGAAGGGGACTGCGAAGGTCGAAGCAGGGCGTGGAATCAAGCTTCATGGCATCTACTACTCAGCGGTGCTGCTACGTACCTCGGAGGTCGAAGGAACGCAGGTCGAAGTACGCTACGACCCCTTTGATATTGGGACGGCCTACGCCTATGTGCATCATCATTGGGTGCGCTGTGTCTCGCAGTACCACGCCCGGCTTTCAGGCCATACTGAAAAGGAACTGCTGCTGGCGTCCAAAGAGATCCGGCGGCAACAGCAACTGCACACGGCCAATGCAGCAGTGACCGCCCGACGCCTGGCCGATTTGCTGGCGCGGGCCTCTGCCTATGAGGCCGTCCAGCAGCAACGCCTGCGTGACTTGGAGACGAGAGCGGTCCTGGATGCTATTGCAGGAACCCAGAAAGTCACTTCCAGCCTGACCGAGGTGCCCTCACCGCTTCCAGACACACCTGGAGAGAGACCTCAGCCGCCTACCGCAATGGACCTTGCCACTGTGCCCATCTTTGAGGAGTATCGCTGATGGACCCGCTGTACCAGTCCTCACCTCATATTGGTCTCCTCTCTGCTGAAGCGGCAGCCCGACTCAAGCAGTTCAAGGAGTACGCCATCGCGCATCCGCTGCTCCAGCAGGTGGATCGGCAACTCACCCATACCATCACTGAACCAGCTGGGTTTGCGTTTGTACTGGTTTATGGTCCCAGCGGCGTAGGCAAAACAACGATGATTCAGCAGGTCGAGCGGCGCTATCACGCAGCTCTTCCCTCCTCACCGCTGGCCTTTCTGCCTCGTCTGGGACACCTTCCCGAGGTGCCCCTCCTGCTGATGGAGACGCGCCCTCCCGATGGGGCTACCTTTCACCGGGCAGACTACTACCGAACAGCCCTCAAGCAGCTCGGCGAGCAGACGTATGAGCGCCAGACGCTTGTGGATATTGATGTGGAGAACTCCTGGGAACAGAAAACGGGACGTGGCGGGAGTCCGCGCGGGAAGGCAGCACAATTCCATGATGCCCCAGAGTTGCGTCATGCCATGGAGGATGCTCTTGTCCGGCGTGGGGTTCGCGCGGTAATTCTGGATGAAGCGCAACATCTGCTGAAAGTCGCGAGTGGCGTCAAGCTGATCGACCAACTAGACTGGCTGAAAAGCATGACCAACACCACTGGGGTGTTACATGTATTAACCGGCACCTATGAACTGCTGGCGCTGCGCAATCTCAACGGACAGACGGCGCGCCGGGGCCTGGAGATTCATTTTCCGCGCTACCAATTCCAGCACGAGCCGGATCAACGCGCCTTTCAGGGCGTGCTGTTGACTCTGCTTCAGCAGGTGCCGCTGGAGGTTGACCAGGAAGCATTGCTGCATCAGTGGCCCTATTTCTATGAGCGCAGCATTGGCTGCGTGGGGGTGTTGAAGGACTGGCTGGTACGTGCAGTGGCAGCGACCCTTGCGGAGGGCCAGTCGGTCCTGACCCTGGCACGCCTTCAGGAGGAGGCACTGCCTGAGGCGCAGTGTGAGAGTATGGCGGTGGAGGCTGCCTCCGGGGAACAAGAGCTGCATTACACTGCCAGTCGCCGCCAGCATTTATGGGACCTCCTGGGGATGAGCGCAAACACGGAAGCGCACAAGGAGCTCTCTCCTGGAGAACCCTCCGCAAAAGACGAGCAACCCACGAGAGCAGCAGCGCTGCCAGAGCAGAAAACAGCGCAGCGAGTGGGACAACCAGCACCTCGGCGTATCGCCGTTGGAACACCGAGCGCCGAAACGAAGATGGAGAAATGTACGTTTTCGGGCGCACCCGTGAATCTGGCTCCCGCTCAACTCGCTCAGGCTGGTACAACCAGGCTCCAATGTCCCTTTTGTGGGGCTATCCGGGCGGCTCAGATGCGTGGCGAGCAGGTTTCATTTCCTACCCATCCTCCACCAACCAGAAAACGCACCCAAGCTATCCCGTGCTGGATCAGGCAGGGGGCATCTTGGACACCATCCAGTCCCAGCCCGTGAGCAGAAGTCTTTTCACCAGATGTGCGATGCCGCTGGGCCTGTTCCTGATGGGATTGTGCAGTCTTGAGCTGAAGCGAGCCGTCCGCTGAATCGGCAAACGAAAGCCGATGGCCGAGAGCGTACTGTTCAGCCACACTGGTGGGTTTCGACGATACTAGCTGAGCTTTTGGAGGATGAGATGGAAGACGCAGAACAAGCTTACCGCAAAGCGGTGACGCAAGCCTACAATGCTCTCGGCTTTGCCGGGTTTGGGGCTTCGGCACCTGGACCTCATCAGCTGCCAAAATTTGGCGCCAAAAGGGGGGGGTTGACTTAAGCAGGTGAGAGGAGACTGGCAAGAAGGGAGGACCAGCGAACAGACTGAAAGAAACCACCCATCATGTCTGTTCGCGGAGGTCTTCCCATGGCTCACGATACCATCCCTGCCCAGACGCGCATTTGGTATGACAGCGCCCATGCCAGTCTGTGTCTGCTCGGCAGCTATTTGCGTCAGACGGGCTTCTTTCAGCCTCTGGAGGAGCGGATGTCCATCCAGCAGAAAGCCATCAAATATACTGCGGTCCAGAAACTGGAGATGTTCTTCGTTGCGCTGCTCGCCGGGGCGAAAGCCGTCTCCCACACGAACCTGACGCTGCGAGTGGATCCAGCGTTGTGGCGGGCTTTTGGCTTGCCGGGGTGTGCCGATCAAGCCGGCATTGCTCATACACTGGATGCCGTCACGGAGGCTGACGTCAGTGCACTCCGCGAGGCGGTGGCCGAGACGTTTTGCCGCTACAGCCAAGCACGGCGGCATGACTGGACCCAGGAACCGCTCGTCCTGGACCTCGATTTGTCTCCCTTGCCTGCCAGTCGGCACGCCGAAGGGTCAACCCGCGGCTACATGGGGCGCTGCCGCTCGAAAACCGGGCGCAAGCTGGTACGGGTGCGGGCGGCAGCTTCCGGGGAAACCATCTGGGAAACGGTGGGAGCCGGTAACACCGTGGAAACGCTCGCTGTGGTGCAGGAGGCGGTGACGGAGACGGAACGCCTCCTGGGGCTGGCGGGTGAGAAGGAAGCGGTCCAGGCGAAGCGGGCCCGCACCGAGATCCGCCTGGATGGCGGCTGGGGCACCACCGAGATCATCACCTGGCTGTTGGAACGTGGCTATCAGGTGACCGGCAAGTTCAAATCGAGCAGTCGGGTGCGCAAACTGGTGCGTGGGATCACGGACTGGCAGCCCACCTCCAGTCTGGGACGGGAGGTGGCTGTCGTGCCAACGCCGGTGCCATTTGTGCGCCCCTTGGCCCAATATGCGGTGCGCACGCCGTCGAAGGAGCAGAAGGACGGCTATTACTATGCGGTCGTCTTTTCAACGCACTTGGACCTGCCCATGACGGAGGTGGTCAGCCGCTACGACGGGCGCGCGGGTGTGGAGGCGGATTTAAAGAGCGATAAGCAGGGGCTGGCCCTGGCCGTCATCCGCAAGCGGCGACTGGCTGCTCAGAAGGCCGTCGTCCTCTTAACCCAATGAGCGCACAAGGTGTTGATCTGGGCACGGCAGTGGTTGGCAGTGCAGGCCCCACGCCTGCGGGACTGTGGGATCGTGCGGCTGGTGCGGGAAGTGTGGGCGGTGCCCGGACGGGTCAAACTGGTGGGCGAGCAGATCGGGAGCGTCCGGCTGCGTCGGGAGCATCCGCGTGCGCGGGACGTTTGCTGTGGCTTCCGCCCGCTGCTGGCGAAAAGTGCAAGGCTGGGGTTTTGGCGCTAAAACTTGGCAGCTGCTCCTGCCCGGTAAGAGCAGCATCCTCCCTGAAGTGGAGATCGTGGCTCACTCGAACCCAATGATGAGATTCTTGCAGGCGGTCTCCACCACTTCTTTGGTGACCATCGACAGTTCGTTGGCGACTAAAATCAGTTCGACCTGCATCATCAGGCGCTCGATCAAACGAATATTGCCACGGGTCACGCGCAGAATCGCCGCCACCGCCTCCCGGTCCGTAAAATCGTCTGAATGAGCGTTGACGCGATGACTCCAGCGCCGGTCCAGAAAAAAGCGCGTCTCCTCCTCGGACAAGGGCTCCATCTTATGGGCGAACCCAATCCGCGAGTACAGTTGTGGCGCACGTTGCAAGCGTTTATCCAGCCCAGGCATCCCCAGGAGTACCAAGCCAAACCGCCCTTTATCATAGAGATCGCGGATTTGCTCCAGTCCGGCATCTTTGAGGCGATTGGCTTCATCGACAATCAACAGTTCGATGAAATGAGAAGAGCGGCGCGTCACCAGGAAGTCGCGCTCGCTCGGCTGGCGCTCATTCGCAGCCTCCACCAGATACGAGAAGGCGGCGAACAATGCCAGTACCTGCCGTTCGATGCGCGCAGGAGAAGCAGCCACTGGAGCCGTATAGAACACCGTTCGGCACTCCAGCAGAGGCACAGCAGATTGGGCAGCAGCAAAGGTGAACGGTTTGTAAGGATAAAACTCATCGACGGCGCTGCGCCCGGTGAAGGTAATCAGGGGTTCTGGCAAGAGGGCTTCGACCTGCTCCCACTGCGCGTAATACCGGGCCGACTCGGTCTTTCCTGTGCCTGGAGGTCCATAGGCCAGCCCGACGGAGCGGGATCGCCGACAGGCTTCACACACCTCGGTGAAGCGGCGGTAGGCTTTGGTGACTACGAAGGTCGCAGGCTCACGCTCGTGTGGCTCACTCATTGAGGGGTATGGCAACGATTCGTGCAAAAATGGGCCATTTGGTGGCTCCACCCCGTTAAAGCTGCCCTCAGAAGCAGATTTTATAGACAAATATGGCTAACAAGCTACCTTACAATCCCTCCTATCAGCACGCCCTCAGCAAGTATGCAATGAGGTGCAGGACGAGAACAGATCAGGTGCGCAGCACAAATGGCCCATTTTTGCACGAATCGTTGCCATACCCCTAGAGGACTTTTGGGCTATTGCTTCCGGGCGGTGAGTGCGCAATGCGCCTCCACCGCGCGCAGCAGCCGGCCGCGCCGATGCCAGGCGCCAACGGAAGCGGAGCAAGGCCCGGCTGGCCCCCGTCCGCCAGGATGAGCAGACCATCGATCAGACTTGGGCGAGGTGGGCGGCCTGTCCTGCTGCCGCCGCGGTTCCCTGGTCTGGTCCCCTGCATGCCAGGCTGCGCCTGCATCGGTCATGCGGCGTGCCCAGATGTGGCACAATAGATGCCGATCGCTGTTCGCCCTTGAGCCGCCGCACCCGCCTTGTGCGCGCGTCACCCAGGAGGAGGAGTCTGACATGCGTTTTTTCTTCTGGCGCCCCCCCCCAGCAGCACCGGAGCCTGAGCTTCCCGTCCGCCCCCGGCGCTGGACCTGGCTGGGTGGCCGCCGCGTCCTCACCAACACGCCCTACATCTTCCCGAAAGACGACCGGGAGGGAAGCCGACTGGACCTCCAGCACCATCTCTTCAAACTGGCTGCCGGTGGCCTCTCCCGTGCCCCCCTGCGGCAGCCGCGCCGTATTCTGGATGTGGCCTGCGGCACCGGCATCTGGGCGCGCGAAATGGCTCAGCGCTTTCCCCACGCGCAGGTCATCGGCTTTGACATCGACCGATCCCTGCCAGAAAAAGCAATGGAGGTTCTGGGACCGGGAGGCCAGTTTCCGCCAAACGTTCGGTTCCAGGTCGCGGACGCGCTCCAACCCTTCCCTTTCCAAGAGGCTACCTTTGATTTCGTCCATGCCCGCCTGATCTCCCCGTTTGTGCCCATCCCCCGCTGGCTCGATGTCCTGGGCGAAATGATGCGCGTTCTCACCCCCGGCGGCGTCATCGAAGTCGTGGACATGCAGGGTCCGCCGCGCACCCCCAGTCCAGCCTTTCTAGCGCTCTTCGCCCTGAGCGCAGAACTGATGGCGCAGCGTCACCTCTTTGTCGGAGTCGGCGACGCGCTCAAGGAGTTGCTCCCGCAGGCCGGGGCGCGGTACGTGCAGCAGCGGACCTTCGTGCTGGGGAGCGATGCGCGCCAGGCCAGGCTGCTGGCCGCAGACCTGCTGGCCGCGCAGGGGCATGTCAAGCCGTTCCTGGTTCAAACCGGCAAGATTACCGAGGCAGAGTTTGATCGGCTGTACGCGCAGGCCCAACGGGAAGTCCCGCAGATGGGCATTCAAGTCCCCGTCGTCTTTTGCTTTGGGAAGAAACTGTAGGCCCCCCGATGGAGCGGTATCCTCGCCCATGTTATCTCTGCGGCGCGCGGGCAATCTGGACGTGCGCCGTGTGCGGCCAGCCGACCTGTGAGGAACATGGGCGGTTGGGAATAGACGGCAACAGCCGAGATACGTGTAAAAGCGGCAACAGCTCAGCCATAAAATGGCAGAACGTTCTCGTTTCTTTTTGCTCGCTTCCTGTAGTCGCTTCTTGGAATGAATGCGCCGCTCCATCCGGCACGGTCGCTCTTCAGTACGTTCCATGATGACGAAAGCGCGAGAGGAGCGTTCCATCAGAGCGGTAGCATGCTCTTCCCCACTGAACCAAAGGCACACCTCGGGCGAGGGATGCAGCAGACACACCAGCACCTCAGGCTACGACGCACGTCCGCTGCGCCGCGTCTGGCAGGAGCTGCTGCATACCCTGCTGGTCGGGTGATTGCTGGGCGGCGCATTCTGCGCTGGGGACCAGGCGCTGGTGGATGCCGGAGCAGAGAGCGCTAGCCTCTCGCCGATTGAGAAGACGCCCCTGGCAGCATGTATCCTGCCGCCAGGGGCGTCTTTTGGCCGCAGGAGTGACGCCTTACACGCCTGCTTGTTACATGCCCATCTCACTTCCCAGATGAGATGCGCCCGATCTTATCGTCTTTCCCTTCTGTGAACCAGAGGGTGCCATCCGGCCCGGTGGTGATGTCGTAAGCCTGGCTGCCAGTCGTTGGGAGGGGAAACTCCTTGACCTGTCCCGCCGGGGTGATGCGCCCAATCTGGCTGGTATGCATGCACGTTCCGGTTGAAGACGAGGCACATTCGGTAAACCAAAGATTCCCATCTGGCCCGGCGGTGATGAAGAAGGGAGAGCGCTGAGCCGTTGGGAGCGGAAATTCAGTAACCTGCCCGGTTGGCGTGATGCGCCCAATCTGATTGCTAAAGGGCTCTGTGAACCAGAGGTTGCCATCCGACCCTTGGGTGATACCACCAGGAGCATGGCCTGAGGGGGTGGGAAATTCGGTGATTTGCCCACCCGGCGTGATGCGCCCAATGCGGCTGCCTTGAAACTCGGTGAACCAGAGGTTGCCATCTGGCCCGGTGACGATTTCAGCAGGGTTGCTCTGAGCGGTTGGCAGGGGAAATTCGGTGATCTGTCCAGCGGGCGTAATCCGCCCAATCTGGTTGCCATTCTGCTCCGTAAACCAGAGGTTGCCGTCTGGCCCGGCGGTAATCCCGCCAGGATTGCCATTCGCCGTTGGCAGGGGAAACTCGGTGATGTGTCCCCCCGGCGTACTGCGCCCAATCTGGCCGTTGTTGCACGCATTGGGAGTACATTCCGTAAACCAAAGGTTGCCATCCGGCCCGGTGGTGATCGCGTAGGGGCTGTCACCGCTGGGTATCGGGAACTCACTGATCTGCCCGCCCGATGTGCTGCGCGCTATCTGGTTGCCAGCATACTCCGTAAACCAGAGATTGCCACCCGGGCCGGTGGTGATAAACAAGGGATTGCTCCCAGCCATCGGCAGAGGAAACTCGGTGATGGTGCCTGCTGGCTGAGGGGCATTCGTGGGCGTGTGCGCAGTGCCAGGTGTGGTGCCTGCAGACGGAGCTGTGCTGCTTCCAGGCGAACCACTCCTCGCCAGAATTACCGCTGCTGCTCCTCCCGCAACGATCACAACGGCCAGCACGGCAATAATACTCTTGGCTGTCAAGGTGCCCAAGAACTTTCCGCGTGCAGCTTGCCCGGCGACCTTGCCCGCGCCCCGCGCGGGCGCAGCGCCCTGCCAACCGGGTGGGCTGCCTGGCGCGCCAGGAGGCGCGCCGGGCACACTCTGCGCGGCGTTCTGTAGCGCCCAGGGTGTCCCAGGGACGCCCGGCGCGCCCGCCTGCGGGCCAGGGGGGACGGCTGGAACGCCCGGCGCGCTGCTAGGTGATCCCCAGGGCGGGTGTGACACGCTGGGCGCGCCGCTCTGCGGACCAGGGTAGGAGCCAGGCACATGAGGCGCGCCCGCCTGCGGGCCAGCCGGAGCGCCGGGCACATTGCTCAAGCCGTTCTGTGGCCCTGCGGGAGCGCCAGGGACATACAGCGCCGCGCTCTGCGGCGATTCCGGGACGCCAACGCTTGGAGCCAGCGACACCAACCCGATGGCATCGATTGAGCGCCCGCAGGTGGCGCAGAAGCGCACGTTCAGCGGCAGGGGTGTGCCGCAGTGAGGGCAGGGCCTGGTTGGCGCACCCCTCGTGGCAGCTGGCACGGTGGGCGCGCGTGCTGTGTGCAGGCGACCACACTGACGGCAGAGGCGAGTCGTTGGGTCGATCGCTCCCCCGCAAGAGGAACAGCGTTCAGTCATACGATCTCCTGTATTTCACTATTGCCCTGTTTGCACATCGGCCGCACAGGCACACTGGACTGTGCGTCGTACTGCCTGATCTGGCGAGCATACGGTGAACACCGTCACTTCCCTGAGGTGATGCGCCCAATCTGGCCGAGGCCAGCATCCGTAAACCAAAGATTGCCATCCGGCCCAGCGGTAATCCCGCCAGGCTTGCTCCCACTCATTGGTAAGGGAAACAGAGTGACCTGCCCGCCCGGTGTGATGCGCCCAATCTGCCCCGTGCCAGAGGCAGATTCGAACTCCGTAAACCAGAGGTTGCCATCCGGTCCAGCCGTGATATCGCCAAGCAAGTAGCTGCTGGGCGATGGCACGGGAAATTCGGTCACCTGCCCATTGGTGGTGATGCGCCCAATCTGGTTGTTCCCCTGATCCGTAAACCAGAGGTTACCGTCCGGCCCAGCGGTGATGCTTGTAGGCCCGCTGCCAGGGGCAGATATCGGAAACCCAGTGATCTGCCCATTGGTGGTGATGCGCCCAATCTGGTTGCCCTCCGTAAACCAGAGGTTACCGTCTGGCCCAGTGGTGATAGCAAATGGTATCTGAGAGGGGAGGAACTCGGTGACTTGCCCGGCTGGGGTGATGCGCCCAATTTTCCCCTTGGGGTAAGCAGGCTCCGCAAACCAGAGATTGCCATCCGGCCCGGCGGTGATTGAGTCGCTGCTGGAACTGACCGTTGGCAGGGGAAACTCGGTGACCTGCCCGGCTGGGGTGATGCGCCCGATCTGATTGGATGCCGCCCTAAACCAGAGGTTGCCATCGGGCCCAGCGGTGATCGCGTAGGGAAGATCGTTGCTGGGGATGGGGAACTCAGTGATCTGTCCACCAGGGGTGATGCGCCCAATCTTGGCAATCTGAGACTCCGTAAACCAGAGGTTGCCATCGGGTCCAGCAGTGATACCATCAGGCGCGCTGTTGGCCGATGGAAGGGGAAACTCCGTGATGGTGCCCGCTGGCTGGCCGCCAGACGTGGGCGTGTTCGCCGCGCCGGGCGTGGTTCCGGGTGAGCCAGAGGTGGTGCCTGGCTGCGACCCGCACGCGGCGAGCAGGAGTACAACTGCGAGCAGCAGCGCTGCTGCTCGCAGTTGTGCCTGTGCCCTGCCCAGCAGCTTGCTCCGTAGAGCCGGCCCGGCGGCGTTGCCCACGCGGGCGTGCTGATGATGTACACGTTGGGAAACGATGGTGTGTTCGGTCAATGTACTCCTCCATTCTTCGCAACGCGTGTTGCGCTTTCACAACTGCCTAGTATTCTGCTCGATGGCGATCAGCACGAGCAGCTGCTCCGCCCGGCTGTACAGCAGGAGCGCCACCGAGGCTGCCCCGATCAGGGTCGCCACCCCATACGCCAGACCCAGGAGCAAGCCAGGCGACCCAGCCTGGCTCCCGAGGATGAGGGCAACGAAGACCGCGATGACGCCGCATCCGGCAGTGATCCAGGCCAGCACCTTCAAGATACTGGCAATGGCCCGCAGGGCGCGCCAGGTCGGACGCGGTTTGAGGAGAAAGGCCACCTGTGGCGTAGAAGGTGGGTGCCCCCCTGAATCGGAGCCTGGTGGAGGACTCGTTGGTAGCGATCCCACTTTTTCCTCGCTTTTCTTGTGTTACAGCCCATCCATTGACACTTAACATGCGCTGCGGTAAACTGGAGGCAGGCTGATTCCTGCCCGACAAGCGATGCGTGCTCACTGCACCAGCGCTGTCCTTAGGCTACATGGGATCAGCCGCTCCCACCAGGGAAAAACTCTTCATTTTTTTCTTCACTTTGCTGCGTCGGTCAGACCGAGGGGTGACACCAGAGCGGAGGAGTACGCGCATGGCCGAGATATTACCGCTGGACTGGAACCGCCGCTTGCGATGGGAGCGGGAACGACGGGGCTGGACGCGGGCGCAATTGGCAGAACAGCTCAAGGCGGGAGTCCATAGCATCTATCGCTGGGAAGAAAAAGGGGATACGCCTCGCGCAGAGGTACTCCAGGCCCTCATCGACCTGTTTGGCAAGCCGGTGGAAGCCTGGGGGAAACGCATCTGGCGCCTTCCCTACCTGCGTAATCTCTATTTCACCGGGCGTGAACGGATTCTGGAGCGCCTCCACGCCTTCTTGAACGGACCCGTCCTCAGAGAACACGAGCGGTTCCCCGTCGCCGTCAGTCAGACCCGCGCCATCAGCGGGCTGGGCGGCATCGGCAAGACGCAGACCGCGGTAGAGTATGCCTATCGCTTTGGGCATGAGTATGATCTGGTGTGCTTGGTACGCGCCTCCTCGCGCGAGGTGCTGGTGGCGGAGCTTGCCGGACTGGCCATCCTCTTGGGCCTGCCCTGCGCTCCCGAAACGACTCAGGAGCACCTGGCACACGCCGTCAAACGCAGGTTGGAAACGGAGCAGGAGCAGGTCTGGCTGTTGATCTTCGACAACGTGGAAGACCTGCGGCTGGTGAAGGAGTTTCTGCCTGCGAAGGGGAATGGGGCCATCTTGTTGACCACCCGCTTACAGGCGGTCGGGAAGCATATCCGCAAACTCGAACTGGACACCCTGACCCTGGAAGAGAGTACCCAGTTCTTCCAGGCACGTGTAGGGAGCGATGAGGAGCCGGGACAGAAGGTACTCGCATCGTCTGAGCGTCAGGCCGCAGCCCAGTTGCATACCCTGCTGGGGGGCTTGCCGCTGGCGCTGGAGCAGGCGGCAGCCTATATCGAGACACGCGGATGTTCACTGGCCGACTATGTGACCCGCTATCAGCAGCAGCGGGCAGCGCTCTTGCAGCTGCCGAACCAAGTGGACCAGGAGGACTATCCCGACTCGGTGGCAACGACCTGGCTGCTCTCGTTCCGGCAGGTCGAGGAGGCCAATGCCGATGCGGTTCATCTGCTGCGGCTGCTGGCATTCTTGCATCCCGATGCCATCCCCAAGGAGGCGCTCCAGGCGGTGGTCGAGGGTTCCACGCACTTGCAAGCAGCCATTGAGATCTTGCAAAACTATTCACTGATCCAGCACCAGCCCAAAGCTGGAACGCTGACGATCCACCGACTGGTGCAGGCGGTCATTCAGGATGGGATGGAGGATTCCGAACGGCATGCCTGGAGCGTACGAGCCATGCTGGCGGTGAACGCAGCATTTCCGCGCGTCGCGCCGGAGACCTGGTCGCAGTGTGAGCGGCTACTGACGCAGGCCCTGCATGTCACGCAGGTGATCGAGCAGCATCCGGTGGGTGGTGAAGAGGCAGATCGCTTGCTGTTTGAGACCGCCTCCTATCTCCAGTATCGTGGTCGGTATGCCGAGGCCCAGTCGCTCTACCTGCGTGCCCTGCACCTCCGCGAGCAGCAGTGGGGAGAGACGCATCCAGCGGTCGCGACCGCGCTGGCTGCGCTGGGGTGGCTGTATCGTGAACAAGGCCAGTTTGCCGAGGCCGAGTCCCTCTGCCAGCGGGCGCTCGGCATCTGGGAGCAGCAGGGGGAACCGGAGTATGCTCAGGTCGCTTCTGCGCTCAACAGCCTGGCGGTTATCTGCACATCGCGAGGCCAGTTTGCCGAGGCGGAGCCGCTCTATCTGCGAGAGCTGGCGATCTGTGAGCAGCACCTGGGACCGAGCCATGACGACACGGCTCGCACGCTGAACAATCTCGGCAACCTGTACGCGTTTCAAGGCCGGTATCTGGAGGCCGAGCCGGTCTACCTGCGTGCCCTGCACATCTGGGAGCAGCAGTTAGGACCGGAGAATTCCCGACTGGCGTATCCACTTCATGGACTGGGTGCCCTCTACCATTATCAAGGCAGGTATGCGGAGTCAGAGCCGTGCTACCTGCGCGCATTGTCTATCCGCGAGCAGCAGTTGGGACTGGAGCATTCACAGGTGGCCTACCTGCTCACGGGATTGGCGAACTTCTACTGCGACCAAGGGAGGTATGGTGAAGCGGAGTCGCGGTATCTGCGTGCGCTGCGCATTTGGGAAGAGCAGGGGGGAGAGACGCATCCTGAGAGTAGCGGGGCACTCATAGGATTAGCGACCCTTTCTGCGAGACAGAGCAAGCATGCGGAGGCGGAGTCGCTCTTCCACCGGGTGCTGCGCCTCTACGAGCAGCAAGGGCTGCCGGAGCATTATCTGGTGGCCTCGGTCCTCAACGGCCTGGCGAATCTCTGCCGTGAGCAGGGCAGGTACGAAGATGCCGAACCGCTGTATCAGCGCGCGCTCGACATCCGCGAGAAGACGTGGGGGGCTGAGCATCCTGACACGGCGGAGACGCTGCACGAGCTTGGGCGGCTGCGGGAAGCCCAGGGGAACACCGAGGAAGCCAGAAGCTGGTATCAGCGCGCGCTGGCGGCGCGGGAGCAGGCGTTTGGAGCGCAGCACCCCAAGACCAGCGAGACGCGCCAGCGCCTCAGCACCCTGTTCCATGCGATGGGGTGGCAGGAAGAAGCAAACCAGTGAGAGGGGACGCAACTGGAGCAAGAGCCGAACAGCGAAGCGTGAATCATGCCTCCAGGGGTATGTGTTCTTTGGTGCCGAGCTTGCATATGACTCGTCGGAGAATACTGGGCAGAGAAGAGGGATTCTCAGACGAGTCCGTTCCGCTCAGCCCAGCAGCTTCGTTCTACAGAGTGACAAATGGAGATGAGATTGCTGCTCAAACTTGTCGGAGAATATGCTCTCCTCTGAGAAGCGAGGAAGTTCTATGGCTACTTCTGCCTCTGATCCCCCACCGCTCCAGGCGTTTCAGGCAGCGCTCGTGACGCGCCATCCGCTCACGAGAGCGACCTATCTGGGGACGCTGCGGGATTTTCTTACCTGGCTGGCAATGCAACCGGGAGGAGACTCCTTTCGCCTCGAAGCGTTTACCCAGACGGCGGTACAGGGCTACCTCGATGCGCTCAAAAGCCGGGGCGCCGCGCCCCGGACCCGCTCCCGCGCCATTGCGGCGCTCCGTCGGTTTGGGCAGTGGGCGGTCGATGAAGGCTATCTGCGCCGCAATCCTGCGCGCCAGCTTGAACGGCCTACCGTTGTGGCCCTGGCGCCCACCGAATTATCGGGAAAGCAGCGCTTTGTCTTGAAAACCCTGGTCGAGCGCCTCGCGTCTCCCCGCCTGACGGCCATCTTCGCCTTGGGGTACTGGGCAGGGTTACGTGTCAGTGAGGTGGCCACCTTGCGCGTGGACCACTGCCACGTCAATCAGCGTGCAGGCGTCATCACCCTGCTGGACGCCAAAGGCAGCAAAACCCGGACGCTGGACCTGCCCAATCCAGCGCGCCAGGCGCTGTGGGCCTATCTGCATCCCGAAGTACCACACGCCGATCAGCGCGACCTTGAGAGTGCCTACGTGTTTACCGGGCAACGTGCCGCCTGGCTGCGGGCAGTGGGACGTCCAGATCATCTGTCTGAACGGGGTATTGAACATCTCTGGACCGCGCTCAAAGCGCACGCGACGGTTGCCGAATGGGAGTTCGTCCAGACGATCCGCTTCCATGATCTGCGCCATGACTGGGCGCATCGGGCACGGCAGTCGGGCTGGACGCTCGAAGAGATTGCCGTCTATGCTGGGCATCAGACCAAGGATGGCGCGCCAGCCATCGCCACAACCGTGCGCTACACGCTGCCCAGCCGCGCGCAGTTGAAGGCGCGCCTGTCCGCACTCGAAGGGTAGGCCGCGCCATGACCGCCATTGACCGCACGGCCTATCCCCGCTTTCGGGCAACGCTCACGCCGAGCGAGCTCCATGAACACTTTACGCCGTCGACAGCAGAACTGGCGTTGGCGGAGGCCCAGACGCCAGATCCAGCCGGGAAGCTGGCATTTCTGGCCCTCTACAAATGTATGCAAACGCTGAACTACCTCCCCGGCGAGGAGGAGATCCCGCCGGAAGTGATCGCGCATCTCCGCTGGTATCTGCAGATGGCTGATGATGTTCCCGCCCAGGTGTCACCCCGCTCTCGTCGGCGCTACGCCCAGGTGATACGCCAGGTCATGGGACTCAAGCACGCGGTCGAGGAGGCGCTCCAGGTGGCTCGTGACGCGATGGAACAAGCCGCTCAGGTCCGCGATCATCCGGCAGACCTGATCAACGCGGCGCTGGAGACGCTGCTCAAAGCGTGGTATGAGTTTCCTGCTTTCAGTGCCCTCGACCGTCTGGCGGGAACCGTCCGCGCCGAGGTGAATGAGCGCTGGTGTCAGCAGATCCTCGCCCGTATTCCCGAGCCTGAGCGCGCCCGCCTCGAGCGGCTGCTGGAGACATCGGATGGCTCCTCTGACTATGCCCGGCTCAAAGAGACGCCGAAAAGCGCCACCCTCTCGCATCTGGACGAGTGGTTCCAGCGCTTGCGCTGGCTCCAGTCGTTTGGGGAAGTGGCCGCCTGGATTCAGGACGTGCCGGTCCTCAAAATCCACCATCTGGCGGCTGAGGCCCGCGCACTTGATGTGGCCGAACTGCGCGATTACACCCTGCCACGCCGCATTGCCTTGGTCACGAGCCTCCTCTATTATGCGCAGATCCAGACGCGGGACGAACTGATCACGATGCTGATCAAGCGGATGGCGGCTATCCATCACCAGGCGAAGGAACACTTAGAGATCTTGTTGCAACAGGAACGGGCGACGATGGAGCGCTGGATGGAGGGGTTCGCCGAGATCACCCGCAGCGTGGCAGGGGGGCGGATGATCCCACCGTCGGCCACGTGGCGCGCTCGGTGGTAGATCGCGTGGGCGGGCCAGCGCAATTGCTGACTGCCTATGAGACCCTCGCCACCTATCATGGGAACAACTATCTGCCCCTGATGAGTTCCATCTTTGGGGTCCACCGGGGTCTCCATCCTTGAGGGGGAACGACAAGGAAAGAGAAACGGCTGCTGATTCTTCGTTGCATGAGATAACACCACCATGCAAGGAGGAGAACCAGCAGTGCCACTCCAGCATAACACACGCTCCCC
>Ga0209581_1001096_pt1 | contig 35852 bp, 32 predicted proteins | sample Coa_R2_FD_187160 | JGI IMG/M metagenome (GOLD analysis project Ga0209581, IMG submission 187160) | Surface soil microbial communities from Centralia Pennsylvania, which are recovering from an underground coalmine fire - Coalmine... | ecosystem: Environmental > Terrestrial > Soil > Unclassified ...
GGCGTAGTCGACGGCCATCTGGCGGGTGAGCGCGTGGACGGCCCCCTTCGAGGCGCAGTAGGCGGCGTCGGCGGCGAACCCGACGGTGGCGGCCACCGAGCCGATGTTCACGACCGAGCCTCCGCCACCTGCCACCATGTGTGGGATGGCGTAGCGGGAGCAGGTGAAGATGCCCCACAGGTTCGTGTCGAGGACGCGCAGGTACTCGTCGCGGGCGGTGTCGGTGACCGACCGCAGCAGGCCGACGCCGGCGTTGTTGCAGAGGACGTCGATCCGGCCGAACCGGGAGACCGCCTCCGCGGCCAGCCGCTCGCAGGCACGGTCGTCCCGGACGTCGGCGGGGACGAAGACGGCCTCGAGCCCCTGCGCGCGGAGCGCGCGGGCGAGCTCCTCGCCCTCCTCGACCGCGCGCTGCGACACGACGACGGCCGCCCCCTCCGAGGCGAGCCTGGTCGCGATCGCCCGCCCGATTCCGCGGCCCGCGCCGGTGACGATCGCCACCTTCCCCTCGAGCCGGTTGGAGCGCAGTGGAAGCACTTGTAATCTCGGATGATATGCTAGCGAGCATCCATCTTCCCCCCGAGGAGCGGACACGGCATCGACGATCGAGAGCTGGCGCGGCGTGTACCCGGCGATCTGCACGCCGTTCGCCGACGACGACCGCGTCGACCTCGAGGCGCAGCGACGGGTCGTCCGGTTCGCGCTCGCGTGCGGCTCGCACGGGATCGTGGCCTTCGGGCTCGCCGGCGAGGTGCTGAAGCTCTCCTCGGCCGAGCGCCGGGAGCTGACCGACGTGATCCTCGACGAGGTGGCGGGAGCGGTCCCCGTGTTCGTCGGGGTCGGCGCGCCGAGCAGCCGGGCCTCGATCGAGCTCGCCCGCCATGCCGAGGCGGCCGGCGCGAGCTGCGTGGTGGTGCCGGCGCCGATGAGCGGCACGCTCGGCGACGGCGCGCTCGTCGACTACGTCGTCGGGATCGCGGATGCGGTGGCGATCCCCGTCATGGTGCAGGACGCTCCCGCGCACCTCGGGGTGAGTCTCGGTGCGGAGCTCGTCCGGCGGATCGGCATGCGTGCGGCGAACGTGCGGCTCGTGAAGCTGGAGGCGGGCCCCGCCGAGATGAGCCGCTGGTTCGACGAGCTCGGCGACGAGTTCGCGATCTGGGGTGGGGACGGCGGCATGTACCTGCTCGACTGCATCCGCACCGGCGCGGCGGGGATCATCCCCGGCGTCGACCTCGTCGACCTGCTCGTCCAGGTGTACGAGGCGGAGGCGCGCGGCGAGTCCGCCCTCGCCGACGAGCGCCTGCGCGAGATCCTTCCTATGCTCGTGTTCGAGATGCAGGATTCGATCGACCACTACAACGCCTGCGCGAAGCACGTCCTCGTCCGGCGGGGCGTGCTCGAGCACGACCGGCTCCGGCCGCCCGCGGGGACGCTCGGTCGGGACTCGAAGGCCCTCCTCGAGCGGCACCTCTCCGCCCTTCGACTCGCGCTCGGGGGTGTCGGTGTCGACTAAGGGGCCGCTCGCGCGGGTCGATGACCTGCGCGAGCCGCAGCGTCTCAGCGAGCAGCTCGCAGTGCTGCTCGCCGGCGAGATCGTCTCGGGGCGGATCGGGGTGGGGGAAGCCTTTCCTTCCTCCGAGGAGATCGTCAACAGGTTCGGCGTGAGCCGCACCGTCGCGCGCGAGACGGTCCAGGCGCTCGCGATGCACGGGATGGTGAACGTCCAGCACGGCAAGCGCACCGAGGTCTGCCCGGAGGCGGAGTGGGACATCCTGAGCGCGACCGTCCAGGCCGCCCTCCGGCGGGAGGGGAAGGCCGAGCCGATCCTCCACGACCTGTACGAGTTCCGCCTCCTGATCGAGCCCCAGGCGGCGGCGTGGATGGCGGAGAACGCCGCGGCGGAGGAGCTCGCCGCGCTCGGCGAGCTCGTCGACCGGATGGAGGAGCTGTTCGCAGCGGGGGCCTCGGTCGAGCAGCTCATGGAACTCGACCGCAGCTTCCACGACCTCATCGCCCGGGCGAGCGAGAATCGCGTCCTCGCCGCCGTGAGCCGCGACATCCGGGAGGTGATCGCGACGCTCTGGGGCTTCTCGAGCCTCGGGCCCGCCGACGCGGCGCGCGTGATCGAGCAACACCGCGCCGTCGCGGACGCGATCCGGGCCCGCGCGCCTCAAGACGCCGCGGCAGCCATGCGCGAGCATCTCCGGTGGGCGGCCGAAGCAGACCTCCACGGGCTCGGCGAGCCCGCAGGGGTTCGCGTGCCGGGCGCGGTGGAGCAAGCGTGAGCCTGATCGTCGGCATCGACACGGGCGGAACCTTCACCGACATGGTCGTGTTCGATCCGGAGTCGGGTCGCGTCGACTCGCTGAAGACGTCCTCGACGCCAGCAGCACCGGGGCGTGCGATCGTCAACGCCCTGACGGAAGGAGGAGTTCCGGTCGCGGAGGTCGAGTCGTTCACGCACGGCACCACCGTGGGTACGAATGCGCTGATCGAGCGCACAGGCTGCAAGGTGGCGTTCGTGACGACGAGGGGATTCGAGGACACGCCCTTCATCCAGCGGATCAACCGTAAGGTGCTGTACGACCTCCGATGGACGAAGCCCGAGCCTCTCGTCGCCACGCGCCGGCTCTGCCTCGGAGTGGACGAGCGCCTCGACGCACACGGGTCCGAGATCCGGGAGGTCGACGAGGCGGAGGTGCGGGAGCTCTGCCGGACAATTCGGGAGGCCGGTGCGGAGGCGGTCGCGCTCTCCCTGCTCTTCTCCTACGTCAACACGGAGCACGAGGAGCGGGTGAAGCGCATCCTCGCCGAGGAGCTACCGGGAGTCCCGGTCTCGGTCTCGTCGGAGGTGGCGCCGATCTGGCGCGAGTACGAGCGTGCCTCGACCACGATCGCGGATGCGTACCTCCGTCCGCTGCTCCGCCGCTACGTCGCGAGCCTCGACTCGTCGCTCCGCGACGCGGGGATGATGCGGGAGTGGACGATCATGAAGTCGAACGGCGGGGCGATGCTCTCCGGTGCCGCAGCCGAGTCCCCGATCCAGACCGTGATGTCGGGTCCCGCGGGGGGGATGACGGCGACCGAGCACGTTGCGCGTGCGCTCGGCGAGCCCAACGTGCTGACGCTCGACATGGGCGGTACGAGCGCCGACGTCGGCATCCTCGTCGGGGGAGCGCAACGGCACACGACGGAGTACGAGATCGAGTGGGGCTTGCCGGCGGCGATCCCGCTGATCGACATCAAGTCGATCGGCGCCGGCGGCGGCTCGATCGCCTGGGTCGACTCCGGCGGCTTCCTCCGCGTCGGGCCCCGAAGCGCGGGCGCGGAGCCCGGCCCGATCTGCTACGGGCGCGGCGGGAGCGAGGTGACCGTCACGGACGCCAACCTGCTGCTCGGGCGGATCGACCCCGACTACTTCCTCGCCGGCCGGATGCGTCTCGACCCGGAGCCGGTCGGAGAAGCGATGGAGGCGCTCGGCGAGCGGATCGGCCTCGAGCCGCTCGACCTCGCCGCCTCGATCGTGGAGATCGCGAACGAGAACATGGCGAGCGCGATCAAGATGGTCTCGCTCGAGCGCGGTCACGACCCGCGCCGCTTCTCGTTGCTCGCCTTCGGGGGCGCAGGGCCGCTGCACGCGGCGGCCGTGGCGCGCATGCTTCGCATTCCGAAGGTGATCGTGCCGCTCTACCCGGGCGTCTTCTCCGCGCTCGGCCTCCTGCTCGCCGACATCCGCGTCGACAAGGTTTGGACCCAGGCCTTCCGCTCCGACGACGTCGACGCGGAGCTCGTCAACCGGCAGTTCGGCAGGATCACCGAGCGCGCGCTCGCCGAGCTCAGGCAGGAGGGGTACGCGGGCGAGCCGGAGGTCCGGCGGGCGATCAACATGCGGTACTTCGGCCAGAACTACGAGCACGAGGTGGAGATCGGCGACGGGGAGCTGGACGAGGCCGCGCTCGAGCGCGCATTCCGCCGCTTCGACGAGCTCCACGCGCAGCGCTACGGCTACGCGATCGAGCACGAGGTCGTCGAGCTCGTCAGCTTCAAGGTGACGGTGATCGGCAAGCGCGATCCGCTCGAGCTCACCGGTGTGCGCAGTGCGGCGCGCTCCGAGCGCTCGGTCCGGCCGGTCTACGTCCGTGGCCACGGGCTCCTCGACGCTGCGGTCGTCCATCGCTCGTCGCTCGAGCCGGGCGAGGTCCTCGTCGGGCCCGCGGTGATCGAGGAGGAAGGATCGACGCTCTTCGTCGAGCCCGGCATGACGGTCGAGCGGAGCCCTCAGGGAGCGCTCGTCGTCGACACGGGCGCCGGAGTCGGGAGACGGGCATGAGCGTGTCGACGTTCGATCCGGTTGCGCTGACGGTCGTCGACAACTACCTGACGAGCTGCTGCCGCGACATGGGCGTGACGATGATGACGACGGCGTACTCGCCGATCTTCAACGAGTCGCTCGACTTCTCGTGCGTCATCTTCGCGCCGAACGGCGACATGATCGCCCAGGCGGAGTTCTGCCCGTCCCAGATCGGCACGATCAAGTTCACGGTCGACTGGACGATCGAGGAGCTGGGCCTGGACGCATTCGAAGAGGGCGACATCGTCCTCCACAACGACCCCTACCGCGGCTCGGGCCACGTGCCCGAGCACATGCTGCTGAAGCCGGTCTTCTGGGAAGGCCGGATCGTCGCGTTCGTCGCCAACGTCGCGCACATGTCGGAGGTAGGCGCGAAGACGCCGGGCGGCCTCTCCGGCGACGCCACCGAGGTCTACCAGGAGGGACTGCTCCTACCGCCCGTCAAGATCAAGCGGCGCGGCGAAGACGTCGACGACATCTGGAAGATCATCCTCTCGAACCACCGCACGCCGCGTGTCACGCTCGGGGACTTCCGCGCCATGATGGGCTCGCTCGACCTCGCAGAGCGTCGTATCCACGCGTTGGTCGGCGAGTACGGGCTCGCGTTCTTCGAAGCTGCGACCTCGGAGCTGATGGCGATCGCCGAGCGCCGAATGCGGGCGGAGATCGAGGCGATCCCGGACGGGGTCTACACCTTCTCGGACGCGATCGAGGACGACGGGATCACCGATCGCTCCTACCCGATCGAGCTGGCCCTGACGATCGACGGCGGGAGCGTGATCGCGGACTTCACCGGGTCGGCGGCGCAGGCGACGGGCCCGGTGAACGCGATCTATGCCGTCACCGCGTCCGCCATCTACAACGCGTTCCTCCACCTCACCGACCCGACCATCCCGCGCAACGAGGGCTGCTACCGCCCATTCACGATCATCGCCCCGCCCGGGACGATCGTGAACTGCACGTTCCCCGCTCCGGTTGCCGGCGGGAACACGGAGACGAGTCCCCGCATCACCGACATGGTGTTCGGCGCCCTGCAGCACGCGATTCCCGAGCGGGTCGCCGCGTCCTGCGGCGGGACCTCGTCGCCGTTCCTGTTCGGCGGCATCGACCCGCGAACGGGAGATCCGTACGCCCACTTCCACTTCGAAGGCGTCGGGTGGGGAGGACGCTACGGCCGCGACGGCAACAACATGGTGGTGACCATCAACGGCAACTGCCGCAACACTCCCGTGGAGGTGTTCGAGACCCGCTACCCGGCGTTCCGCATCGACTCCTACCGGCTCCTGCCCGACTCCGGCGGCCCGGGCGAGTTTCGCGGCGGGCTCGGCGGCGAGCGGACCTTCACCGTGCTCGTCCCGGAGGTGACGGTGAGCGCGCTGCTCAACCGGATGAAGACCGAGCCGTGGGGGGTGCTCGGCGGCGGGGCGGGTGCGGTCGGAGGGCTGTGGGTTCGGCGGGCGGGCGAGACGGAGTGGCAGACGTTCGTGGAGGCGTTCGGCACCGCTTCGCCGTCGAAGTTCTCCGGGGTGACGCTGCGCGCGGGGGACCAGGTGAGGATCGTGATGCCCGGCGGGGGCGGCTACGGCGACCCGAGACGACGCGACCGCGCACTCGTGCGCCGCGACGTGGAGGAGGGCTTCATCAGCGAGGAGGCGGCGCGCGCCGTCTACGGACTCGGGCTGGAGGACGGCTGAGGTGGGCGGGTGGATGCGGAGCGAGATCTCGTACCTGAAGGCGAACCGCGACGCGTGCGCGCTCTGCGGCCACCCGATCGCGATCAGGTACTGGGGCGCCGACGTCGGCGGCATGCCCGCCAAGTTCTGCTCGCCGGAGCACGAACGGCTGTACCACGACTACTGGCTTCCGCGCCACGGGGAAAAGGAGGAATCCTGAGATGGCACGCGCTTCCGTTCGCTCGTCCGAGGCTCCGCCGCCCTCCGGCGGGTACTCGCAGGGGATCGTCGCCGGCGGCTTCCTGTTCCTCGCCGGGCAGGGGCCCTTCGACGCCTCCGGGGCGCGGGTCGGCACGACGGTCGCCGAGCAGGTCAGGCAGGTGCTCTCGAACCTCGACGCGGTCGCGCGGGCGGCCGGCGGTTCGCTTGTCGACGCGGTGCGCGTCGGCATGTACATCAGCGACATGGCTCACTTCGACGAGATGGACGCCGAGTACCGCCGCTTCTTCGCGGACCCGATGCCGGCCCGCACGACGATCCAGTCGGATCTCGTCGGGTTCGACGTCGAGGGCGACGCGGTCGTCTGGCTCGGCGGGTAGTGCATGGACGTCGCTGCGCTCGACACGCCGGTCGCGACGGTCGACCTGGACGCCGTCGAGCGGAACATCGCGCGGATGCAGGGCTACTGCGACGAGCACGGCCTCGCCTTCCGCCCTCACGTCAAGACGCACAAGCTGCCCGCCCTCGCCCACCTGCAGCTCCGGGCAGGGGCCGTCGGCATCACGTGCCAGAAGCTCGGCGAGGCCGAGGTGATGGCGGCTTCGGGCGTGCGGGACATCCTCGTCACCTTCCCGATCGTCGGGGCGGAGAAGGCCGAGCGGCTGGCGGCGCTCGCGCGCGAGGTCGCGGTCAGCGTCGCGGCCGACTCGGCCGAGGTTGCGCGAGGTCTCTCGGCCGCCCTCGCTCGAGAAGGCGTCGTGGCCGGCTTCCTCGTCGAGGTCGACACCGGCTTCGCGCGGACCGGCGTGCAGACACCCAAAGCGGCGGCCGAGCTCGCCGAGCTCGTCGACGCGCTGCCGGGGCTTCGGCTCGACGGCCTGATGACCTACCCGACCCTGCCGGGCAGCGGTCCGATCCTGCGGGCGGCGGTCGGCGAGATCCGGGCGCGGGGCCTCGAGGTGCGCGTCGTGAGCGGCGGCGGCACCCCGACGTTCTTCACGAATCACGAGGTCCCGGAGATCACCGAGGTTCGGGCGGGGACGTACGTCTACGGCGACCGCTCGTGCATCGCGAACGTGTCCGTGCCGCTCGAGGACTGCGCGCTGCGCGTCCGGGCGACGGTGGTCAGCCGGCCCACCCCGGAGCGTGGCATCCTCGACGCCGGGTCGAAGACGCTGACGACGGATCCCGCCGAGGAGGCGGCCGGCGGCGGTCACGGACTGATCGTCGAGTACCCGGACGCGCGCATCTACGCGCTCTCCGAGGAGCACGGGCACGTCGACCTCTCCGCCTGCGCCGAGCGGCCCGAGGTGGGCGAGGTGGTCACCGTCGTCCCGAACCACGCCTGCGGCTGCACGAACCTGCACGACCGGGTGGTCGTGCACCGGTCGGGTCGGGTGATCGGGTGCTGGGCCGTCGCCGCCCGCGGGAGGCTCCGATGATCGACCGGGCGATGACACCCGAAGAGCGCCTTGCCGAGCTCGGCCACGAGCTCCCGGCGCCGAATCCCGCGGTCGGTCGCTACGTCGGCGCGGTCACGGCCGGCAACCTCGTCTTCGTCTCGGGCCACGGCCCCTACCGGGACGGCGGCTTCGTCTACAGGGGAAAGCTCGGCCGTGAGGTCGACGTGGCCACCGGGCGGGCCGCCGCGCAGCTCACGATCCTCAACCTCCTGGCGAGCCTCAAGGCGGAGATCGGCGAGCTCGACCGAGTTCGTCGCGTGGTGAAGCTGCTCGTGCTCGTCAACTCCGATCCCGAGTTCGGCGACCAGCCGGCGGTCGCGGACGGTGCGTCCGATCTGCTCGTGAGCGCGTTCGGAGCCGACCGAGGGGCCCACGCCCGCTCCGCGATCGGCATGGGAGCCCTGCCGTTCTCGATCCCGGTCGAGATCGAGGGCATCTTCGAGATCTCGTAGGGACGGTCCTTCTACGATACGGCGCACGCGAGCGGGAGGCACGCTTGGGAGCACACTTCAGCCAGTCGACGTTCACCGATCTCTGCGAGCGGATGCTCGCCCTCTGCAAGCTGCGCGAGGACGAGAGCCTCGTCGTGCTCTCGCAGGGCGACGTCCGGGCCGAGTACGTCGACGCGTTCCTCGCCGCCGGCCAGCGGCTCGGCGCGAAGGTGATGAACCTCCGTCTCCCGTTCTCGTCGTCGGCCACCTCCGGCGAGGTCGGAGTGTGGACGGTCGGTCGCACTCCGCTTGCCGACAACCGGCACGCCGTCGAGGTCCTGAAGAGCGCGGACATGGTCGTCGAGACGCTCTTCCTGCTCTTCAGCGACGAGCTCACGGAGATCCAGCAGGCCGGCACGCGCATCCTCACCTGCATCGAGCCGGTCGACTTGCTGGCGCGGATGTTCCCGACTCCCGACCTGAAGCGGCGCACGGACGCGGCCCTCGAGGCGCTCGGCGCCGCCCGCACCCTGCGCTTCACGAACCGTGCCGGCACGGACGTGACGTACCGGATCGGATACCCGGTCAAGGCCCAGTACGGCTACGTCGACCAGCCCGGACAGTGGGATCACTGGCCCTCGGGCGGCATGGTGCTGACCTGCGGGGCGGACGACGGCATCGACGGCCGGGTGGTGGTCGACCGCGGCGACATCCTGCTCCCGTTCAAGCAGTACGTCGCCGAGCCGATCGAGTTCGTGATCGAAGCCGGGCGCATCGTCGAGATCGCCGGCGAGGGCTACCAGGCCGAGCTCGTCCGCCGCTACATGGCCGACTTCGACGATCCGGACGCCTACGGGCTTTCGCACATCGGCTGGGGGCTCGACGAGCGCGCGCGGTGGGCGGCGCTCGCGACCGACAGCCGCGGTCACGGCATGGAGCTCCGCGCCTTCTACGGCAACGTGCTCTTCTCGACCGGCCCGAACGACCTCGTCGGCGGGCCGAACCACACGGCCTGCCACCTGGACATCCCGATGCGCGGCTGCAGCCTCTACCTCGACGATCGCCCCGTCATCGTCGACGGCGACGTGGTCGTGGAGGCGATGCGGCCGGCCGTCCTCGCCCAGTACTCCGCATAGCTCAGGAGCTCCACCCCGCGACGGCGGGCGTGCTCGATCAGCGTGCGGATCCAGCCGGTGCCCTCCTCGTCCGCCTCGACCGCGCACCACTCGTGGAACGCCGTCGCGAACACGAGGTCCTGCTCGGCGATCTCGTCGATCGCGCCCCGGAGCGCCTGGCCGAACGCGACCCCCTCGCCGTACCCGTGCAGGTCGAACCAGACGCCGTCGAGCCAGAACTGGAACGGGATCTCGAGCAGGTCGGGAAAGCCCTCCTCCTCGTAGGCGAACGGCTGGACCCAGGGGGTGGGGTTGCCGTTCTCCTCGTTCCGTCCCCAGGAGGAGACGAAGCGGTGGCCGGTGTCGCGCACGATTTCGAGCAGGTCGGGACGCCCGCGCAGGCCGCGGTAGTGCCCGAAGGGGGTGCGCAACCCGACGCACTCGCGCCCCAGGTAGCGGCGAATGAGGTCGGAGGTGAACCGGAGCTCCTCGCGCAGCGCGACCGCCGGAGTCTCCGGGAGCACCGCCTCGGCCTCCGCGCCCTCGGCGCGGTAGCGCACGTCCCGGAAGACCACGTGGCTGTACGTGTGCTGCTGGATGTCGAACAGGTCGACGCCGGCGAGCGGCTCGATCGCATCCATCGCGTGGAGGAGGGTCCGGCCGCACACGAAGAACGTGCAGGGGGCGTCGAGCTCGCGGTGGAGCCGCGAGAGCAGGGCGACACCGCGCCGTGTGACGTCGGGGTCGAGCGCCGCACGGTACTGGGGGACCGTCGGGCCGATGAAGCGGGCGAGACCCTCGCCGACGGCGGCCGCCTCCGTGTCGTAGCCGATCAGCAGTGTCGCCATGGGCTCTCCTCCAGTCCGCTCGCCGTCGACGGCGTACTGATCATCTCATATTCTTCACATGTGAGGTACAGAGAGCTATGAGCACTCCGCCCGCCGGGGACGGCCGGACGGCCCCGGACGAGCTGCCGGCGCTGGGCGCGCTCCTCGACCTGACGGGAAAGGCTGCGCTCGTGACGGGAGCGGCGCAGGGCTTCGGCTTCGCCTGCGCGCGACGGCTCGCCGAGGCGGGGGCGGCCGTCCTCCTCGCGGACCGGCGGGCCGACCGGCTCGAGGTCGCCTCCGAGCGGCTCGCCGCGGACGGCCGGGCAGTCGCGGCGGCGGTAGCGGACGTCTCGAGCGAGGCCGACGTCGAGCGTCTCGTCGCGACCGCGGTCTCCGACTTCGGGCGGCTCGACGTGCTCGTCAACAACGCGGGTGTCTTCTCGAACTTCCTGGTCGAGAACCTGCTGCCGCAGGAGTTCCAGCGGATCCTCGACGTCAACGTGCGCGGTGCCTTCCTCTGCATCCGCGCCGCCGCGGCCCAGATGCGCCGGCAGGGCGCCGGCGGGTCGGTCGTCAACGTCACCTCGATCGACGCGATCCACCCGAGCGGCTCCGGGCTCTCCCACTACGGCGCCTCCAAGCACGCGATCTGGGGGCTGACGAAGGCGATGGCGCTCGAGCTCGGCCCGAGCGGGATCCGGGTGAACGCGGTCGCGCCGGGTCCGTCTCTCACCGAGGGGGCGGTCGAGTTCGTCGAGGCGGGCGCGCCCGCGGGCATCGACGTCGAGGCGCAGTGGGGCGCCTACGAGGCGCGCATCCCCCTCCGGCGGCTCGCGCACCCCGACGACGTCGCGCGCGCCGTGCTCTTCCTCGCGTCCGATCTCGGCGCGTACGTGAACGGCGCCCAGATCGTCGTCGACGGTGGCCTGCTCACGGCGTGAGATGACCGGCCGTGAGCCCTTCCCCGCGTTCGTCCGGGCGCTGCCGATGGTCGCGAGCCCGCTCGAGTCGCTGCGCGGCTGGATGCTGCGCACGGAGCAGGCGCTGGCGATGTTCTACGAGGTTCCCGAGGGCGTGGTGGTGCCCGAGCACGCGCACGGGGCGCAGTGGGGAGTGGTGCTCGAGGGCTCGGTCGAGTTCACGATCGGCGGCGAGACGAGGGTCTACCGGCGCGGCGACACCTACTACGTCCCCGACGCGGTCCCCCATCGGGCGGTGATCCACCCCGGCTTCGTCGGCATCGACGTGTTCGCGGACGCCGACCGGTACGCGGCCGCCGAGGGAGCCTGAGCGGGCGCCGCCGGCGAGCGAGCCCCCGGCAGGCCCGGGGGCGACGTTGCAGCGGCCGCGCCGCCGTTATAGGCTATAGGCCGTGGGACGTAGGCTTGCAATCTCTGCATATAAGTGCCAGACTGGCGCCCTGCTTTCCGCCGCATCGCCTCGTCGGTCTGGGCCGGCCTGTTCCGGAAGGAGAGAAGGAGGTAATCGTGGACAAGTTGGGTGATGACAGCCAGGGCGCGCTGGCTGGCGACGGCATCGCGGAGCCGTCGGCGTACAGCCGGCGCGAGTTCCTGAAGAAGGCGGCAGGCGCCGCGCTCGCCCTGCCCGCCGCCGGCGCGGTCGTCGGCTCCGCCGCGGCGCTCCCGCGGGTCAAGGTCGGCGAGGCCGCGCAGCCGTACGCCGGGGTCACGCTCCAGTTCGCCAAGGCGCCGTTCGGGACCGACGAGAAGGAGGTGATCGCGAAGCTCCTCGCCCCCTTCGAGAAGCGGACCGGGATCAAGGTGGTGCACACGGTCATTCCGTGGAACACCGAGGGAGCCACGTACGCGACGAACTACGCGGGTCCGAATCCCTACGACGTCAGCTACCAGACGAGCACAGACCTCACCGGTCTCGGGACGAAGGGCGTCCTCGAGGTGCTGAACACGTCGCAGTGGCTCGACGCGCCCTCGTTCGCCTCGACGAAGGCGAAGTTCATCCCGAACGTGTTCGAGAAGAGCACGTACCAGGGCAAGCTCTACGGCCTCCCGTGCATCATCGGCGGCACGGTCGTCTACTACAACAAGGACCTCCTCAAGAAGGCGGGGGTCGCGACCGTCCCGACGAACACGACCGAGCTCGCCGCGGCGGCGGTGAAGGTGATGAAGAGCGGCGGGTCGGGCGTCTGGGGCTACCAGACGCCGATGACCGACAAGGACTTCAACTGGTACTTCCAGTACCACAACATCCACAACTGGGGGACGGACATCATCTCCCGGGACGGCAAGTCGGTCACGTTCACCTCGTCCGGCAACATGCACGCCCTCCAGACCGCGGTCGACCTGATCCTGAAGTACAAGGTCCAGCCGCCGGTCGGCCAGTACGACCGCGAGGCCGGCGTGTCGCTGTTCGAGGCCGGGCGCATCGCCTTCCTCGACGACGAGCCGCTGCGCCTCCCGGTGTTCCGCAGCCAGAAGCTCCCCTTCGCGTGGGACTTCGTCGCGCCGATGGCGGCACCGAACGGGAAGCGCACGATCTTCTCGACGACCGGACACTGGGTGATGGCCTCGAAGAGTCCCAACAAGGGGGCGGCGTGGGAGCTGATCAAGTTCCTCTCGTCGCCGGCGTTCGCGAGCCCGTTCGGCGCCCACTACGGATGGGCTCCGGTGCGCACCGACGTCGACACGAGCAAGGGCGACCCGCAGGTGAAGCGGATCAATCACTACGTGCTCACGAGCTGGGACGGCCTGCCGACCGGGCCGAAGATGGCGCAGCTCACCGACGTCTACGGCCAGGCGATCGAAGCGGCGGCAACCGGCTCCAAGACGGTGAAGGCGGCGCTTGCCAAGGCCCAGGTCGACGGGACGAACATCCTGAAGAGCTGAGCCGGGAAGAGCCGAGACGGAGACGCGGGGAGGCGAGCGAAGGGGAGGATGTCGGCGATCACGGGAGAGACAGCCTGGGACGAGCTGTCGCTCAGCCCGGAGGAGTACAGGCGGGCGAGCGCGCGCTACCGGCAGCGACGAAGCGTCACGGGCTACCTGTTCCTCCTGCCGTACTTCCTTCCCTTCCTCGTCTTCCTCGTCGTCCCGGTCTTCTGGTCGCTCTGGCTGAGCTTCAACCAGGGCGGGATCCTCGACCGGGCGAGGTTCGTCGGCTTCAGGAACTGGCAGGAGATCGGGAGCGACAGCCAGCTCACGATCTCCATCGAGAACACCGCGAAGTACGTGGTCGCGGCGATCTTCCTCGTCTTCACGCTGGCGCTCTTCCTCGCCCTCATCCTCAACCGCTATCGCCGGGGCAGCAACGTCTTCAAGCTCGCGCTCTACGTCCCGCTGCTCGCGCCGGCCGTCCTCGTCGGCCTGATCTGGCAGTTCGTGGCGAACTACGACTTCGGCCTGATCAACCTGATCCTGACCACCATCGGCGTCGGCCGCGTCAACATCTTCGGTAACGGCACGCTCGCGCTGCTGACGATCGTGCTCGCGGAGGTCTGGCGCGGCCTCGGGTTCTGGACCCTGTACTTCCTCGCCAGCCTGCAGAACATCCCGGAGGAGCTCCTCGACGCGGCCCGCGTGGACGGGGCGCGTGGCATCCAGCGCTTCCGCAGGGTCACGATTCCGCTTCTCCGCCCGATGCTCCTGTTCGCGATCGTGATCGCGATCATCGCCAATTTCCAGGTGTTCGACACCGTGTACGTCCTCACCCAAGGCGGGCCCTACGAGTCCACCTCGACGATGGTGTGGTTCATCTGGGAACGGCTGTTCCAGTTCCAGCAGACCGGCCAGGGCTACGCGGCCGCCGTGATCCTGCTCGGCATCATCCTCTTCTTGACCGCGCTGTCGTTCTGGCTGCTCGGCTCCCGGAGGCGCCGGCGGAGGAGCGCGCTCGCCTGATGGCGGTCGAGAGCGCACGGCTCGGACCCGCGAGCGGAGACGAGCGCCACGCCGACTACGCTCAGGCCGCGCGGCGGCGTCGCACGCTCGACCTCGGCAAGGGCATCGCCGCGTACACGGTGCTGACGCTCTTCGCGGTGATCGCCGTGGGGCCGTTCCTCTACCTCCTGTCGCCATCCCTCCGTCACAGCTACGACCTGTTCACGTTCCCGCCGCAGTGGCTGCCGAAGTCGCTCTACCTCGGGAACTTCGGCGCGGTTCTGCATCAGACGAGCTACGTGCGCTGGGGGATCAACACGCTCGTGTTCGCCACCTCCGTCACTCTCCTCACGCTCGCCATCGACACGCTGGCCGGCTACGCGTTCGCCCGGATGCACTTCCCCGGCCGCGGCATCCTCTTCGGCCTGGTCGTGGCGACGCTGATGATCCCGACCGCGGCCATCGTCGCGCCGCTCTACATCATCGTCTCGCATCTCCCGTCGTGGACGCACGCAGGGGTGAACACGTATCCGGGCATGATCCTGCCGATGGTGTGCAGCCCGCTCGGCGTCTTCATGATGCGGCAGTTCATGTCGACGCTCCCCGAAGGGCTGGTGGAGGCGGCCCGCCTGGACGGGGCGAGCGAGCTGCAGATCTTCCGCAAGGTCGTGTTGCCGCTGATGAAGCCGGCGGTGGTCGTGCTCGGGATCTTCACCTTCATGATGCAGTGGGTGAACTTCCTCTGGCCGCTCGCGATCACGACGACCGATAGCATGAAGACCCTGACCGTGGGCATCGCCTCGCTCCAGGGACAATTCGTAACGAACTGGGGCCTGATCTCCGCCGCCGCGGTCATGACGATGGGGCCGATCATCGTCGTCTTCCTCATCTTCCAGCGCTGGTTCGTCCAGGCGTCGATGGCGGGGGCGCTGAAGCAGTGACTCCCCGGACGAGGCGGGTGCGAGAAGGAGGGTCATGGCAGAGGTCCTGATCAAGCATCTAGTGAAGCGATTCGGCAAGGTCGAGGCGGTCCGGGACGTGTCGCTGCGCGTCGCCGACGGCGAGTTCCTCGTCCTCCTCGGTCCGTCGGGATGCGGCAAGAGCACGATTCTCCGCGTCGTCGCCGGGCTGGAGGATGCCGACGCGGGTGAGATCGTGATCGGCGAGAGGCTCGTGAACTTCGTCGACCCGGTGAAGCGCAACGTGGCGATGGTGTTCCAGAACTACGCCCTCTACCCGCACATGACCGTCGCCAAGAACATCGCCTTCCCGCTCCAGATCGCGAAGAAGCCGAAGGCGGAGATCGAGGCGGCGGTTCGCCGGGCGGCGGGGATCCTCGGGCTCGACGACCTGCTCGAGCGCCTGCCGGGGCAGCTCTCGGGCGGTCAGCGCCAGCGCGTCGCGCTCGCGCGTGCGATCGTGCGCGAGCCGCACGCGTTCCTGATGGACGAGCCGCTGTCGAACCTGGACGCGCAGCTACGGATCCAGACGCGCCTCGAGCTGATCCAGCTCCACGCGCAACTCGGGATCACGACGATGTACGTGACGCACGACCAGGTGGAGGCGATGACGATGGGCCATCGGATCGCCGTGATGAACCACGGGGTGCTGCAGCAGATCGGAACCCCGCAGGACGTCTACCGCCGACCTGCGAACGTCTTCGTCGCCACGTTCCTCGGGGCTCCGCCGATGAACATGATCGACGGAGCGCTCGAGTCGGTCGGCGGCGGCTGGCGGTTCCGAGGGGTCGACGCCGACGTCCCGCTCTCGCCCGAGGTGCTCAGCCCGCCCGAGCTCCGCCACGAGATCGAGGCGCGGGGCGAGGTCAAGCTCGGGCTGCGCCCGGAGCACATCCGCGTCGGCCCGCCGGGGCACGACGGCGGCATCCCCGGCCGCGTGGAATTCATCGAGCCGGTCGGGTCCGACATCTACCTGACCGTCGAGGCGGGGGGGACGACCGTGCAGGTGCGGACGGACCCCGACTCGCCGCTGCGGCCGGGCGACAACGTCACGCTCATGTTCGACCCCTGGCGCGTGCACGTGTTCGGGGCGGACGGGCACAACCTGCGTCGCGACGCCCCGGCGGTCGGCTCGACGCTCGTGCAGGCTGCAGCCGCCGGGTGACGGCCGGCGCCTCGATCGGCGAGGCGGTCGACGCCTCGGCGGGGGACCTCTGCGGTCTGCTCGGCGAGCTCGTGGCCTTCCGCACGGAGAGCCAGGCGAGGGAAGCGACCCACTTCCCGGAGGAGGCGCGCCGCTGCGTCGGCTTCGTCCGCGACTTCCTCGGCACGCTGGGCTTCGAGAGCGAGAGCTGGGACGTCGGCCCCTCGGCGACCTTCGACGCGCACCCGGTGCTCGTCGCCCGCCTCCCGGGCTCCGGCGGCGGGCGCTCCATCGCCTTCAACGCCCACGTCGACGTCGTTCCGGTCGGCGACCGAGGATCGTGGTCGCAGGACCCCTTCGGCGGCGCGGTCGTGGACGGGCGCGTGTACGGGCGGGGCGCGACGGACATGAAGGGCGGGCTCGCGGCGGCGATGTGGGCGACGAAGGTCGTCCTCGAACAGGGTCTCCGTCTGCGCGGCGACGTGGTGTTCCACGTCGTCAGCGACGAGGAGGTCGTCGGGAAGGGGACGCGGGAGATCGTCGCGCGCACCCCGCCGTGCGACGTCACCCTGTCGCTCGAGCCGACGGAGCTGCGGCTGTGCGCCGCGGAGGGCGGCCTCGTGCACTTCCGGATCGAGGTCGAGGGCGTCGAGGCCCACGCGTCGACCCGCTACCGCTCGGTGCACGCTGGCGGCAAGCGCGGTGGAGGCGTGAACGCGATCGAGAAGATGCTGAAGCTCGTCGTCGCCCTCCAGGACCTCGAGCGCCAGTGGGCGAACGAGAAGTCGCATCCGATCCTCCCCGCGGGCTACGACACGATTGCTCCCGCGATCATCGTCGGCGGGCCAGGCGGCGGCCGCGAGGGCCGGCTGAACCTGTTCTCGAACGCCGGGACGGCCCCGAACTACTGCTCGGTCGAGTACAACCTCTGGTGGTATCCCGACGAGCCCTACGAGGACGTGAAGGCGGAGGTCGAGCAGGTGGTCGCCGCCGTTTGCAGCATGGACTCGTGGTTGCGGGAGCATCCGCCGAAGCTGACGTGGCAGCTCGGCGGGATCTACTTCCCGCCGCTCGACATGCCTCTCGACCACCCGGCGGTGACGACGCTCTCGCGCTGTCTCGGCGCGGTCGGCCTCGATCCCGAGCCGTGCGGCTTCGGCGCCGCGAGCGACCTCGCCTGGTACGGCGAGCGGGGGCTTGCCGGGATCGTCTGCGGGCCGGGCAGCCTCGCGCAGTGCCACGCTCCGGACGAGTACCTGGAGACGAGCCAGCTCGTGGCGGCCTCGAAGGTGTACGCGCTGATGCTGGCCGGGTGGTGCGCGTAGCCTCGACCGAGCTCAGACGGTCGTCTGGCCGCCGTCGACCGCGAGGTCCTGCCCGGTGATGTGGCGGGCGCCGTCGCCGGCGAGGAAGACGACCAGCGCCGCCTGGTCGGAAGGTTCCGCGAGCCGGCCGAGCGGTATCCCGAGCCGCCACTCGGCGGCATTGCCGCGGACGATCGACTCGACGTCGCCCCGAGCCTGGACCTCGAGGAGCATCTCCGTCGCGGTCGAGCCGGGTGAGACGGTGTTCACGGTGATGCCGTGGGGCGCGAGCTCGAGCGCCATGCAGCGGGCCGCCTGGATGAGGGCGGCCTTCGACGCGGAGTAGGCCGTGTTGTTCGGCCGCACGACGCTTCGACCGACGATCGAGGCGACGAGGACGATCCGGCCGGCCACCCCTGCGGCGACGAAGTGGCGTGCGCACGCCTGCGCGAGGAACACGGCTCCCCGGGCGTTCACGGCGAGCGTGCGATCCCAGTCGTCCGGCGTCAGCGCGAGGAACGGGGCGGGTGCGAGCGTGCCGGCCGCGCCGACGAGGATGTCGAGCCGTCCGTGGCGCCGCACGACCTCCTCGACGAGCGCCTCCGCGCGCCCGACGTCGGCGACGTCGGCGGGATGGGCGGAGGCTCCCGGGCCGAGCCCTGCGACGGCCTCCTCGAGCCCCGAGCCGGGGAGGTCGACGCAGCCGACGCGCGCCCCGGCGGAGCGGAGGGCCCGGGCGCAGGCGAGCCCGATGCCGCGCTGTGCGCCCGTGACGAGGGCGACCCGTCCGTCGAGACGCCAGGACTCCGGAACCGCGTCGCTCACCGTTGCGCCTCCACCGCCGCGCTCACGCGAGCGCGACGACGGCGTCGACCTCGACCGGCATCCCGAACGGCAGGTGGGGCACGCCGACGGATGTCCGCGCTGCGAGCCGCTCCTCGCCGTACAGGTCGAGGATGAGGTCCGAGAAGCCGTTGACCACCCTCGCGTGCTCGGTGAAGCCGTCGACGGCGTTGACGTAGCCGTTGATCTTCAGCCAGCACGCGATGCCGTCGAGGTGCCCGAGCTCGCGCTCGATCGTTCCGAGGACGTTCAGCGCGGTGAGCTCGGCGGCGGCGACCGCCTCGTCGACGCTCACGTCGCGCCCGACCTTCCCCAGGGGGCTGCCCCAGCCCTCGCCGTGGGTCGGGCCGTGCCCGGCGATGTACGCGACGTTCCCCCAGCGGACGAGCCGCCGGTAGGTGAGCCGGACGCCCGGTGGGACCACCTGCGCGGGAGGGATCGTGAGGCCGCGCTCGGCGAGCCGCTCGGCGACATGGCCCATCGCCGCATAGCGTCGCACACGCCGCCTCGTCCCGTCCGGTGAACTACCGTACGCAGGTGACGAGCGGGAACGGCGGACGGTCGGTGGAGCTCGAGACGTCGGCGTTTGCGTTCGCGAGCGATCTCGCGGGCGAGGGTGTCGACGCGGTGCTCGCGAACCTCCAGGAGCGAGCCGGGGTCGGGAGCATCACGCCGGCGTTCTCCTACCACGCCGCCCGCGACGTCTTTCCGCACAACCCGGTGGCGAAGGTCCAGCTCCTCGACCGCGGGGAGGTCTTCTTCCCGCCCGACCCGTCGCTCTACGAGGGGCTGCGGATCTCCCCGCGCGTGAGCGGGCTCGCGCGCGAGCGCGACGTCCTCGCCGAGACGTGCCGCACCGCGGCGAAGCGCGGGATGCAGGTCCACGCGTGGACGGTCTTCCTCCACGCGGACCGTCCCGGCGAGTACTCGGACTGCGTCACCCGGAACGTCTTCGGCGATCCCTACCCGGCGGACCTCTGTCCCGCACATCCCGACGTCCGCGCATATGCGCGTGCGCTCGTCGCCGACGTCGCCCGGTACGAGGTCGCCTCGATCACGGCGGAGTCGCTCCACTACCAGGCTCTCGAGCATGGCTACCACCACGAGCGGTACTTCCTGGAGCTCGGAGCGCGGGCGCGCTACCTGCTCGGCCTCTGCTTCTGCGACCACTGCCTCGCCCGTGCGCGCCGAGCCGGCGTGGACACGACGGCCGTCACGGGTGCCGTCCGGCGCGAGCTCGAGCGCGTGTTCGACGACAGGCACGCGGCCGTGGACGGCGAGCTTGCTCGGGCCGATCTCCGAGACGTCGCCGGCGGCGAGCTCGAGGCCTACCTTCGCGTGCGTGCGGACGTGGTGACGTCCCTCGTCGCCGAGGCGGCGGAGGTGGCGAGCGCGGCCGGACGTCGATTCGTGTTCATGGATCCGAGCGGTGCGGTCAAGGGCTACGCGACGGGGCGACCGTCGGGTGGGCCGGCCGCGGCGAGCTCGTGGCGGCTCGGCGTCGAGCTCGAGAGCATCGGGCCCGTCTGCGACGGCTTCTCCGTGCTCGCGTACGCCGCTGAGCCCGTGCGGGTCAGGTACGACCTCGAGGCCTATCAGAGCGCCGTGAAGGACAGGCCCCTCGCCGTCTGCCTGCGACCGTCGCCGCCGGACTGCGAGGCCCCGGAGAACCTCGCCGCCAAGCTCGCGGTCGCTCGCGAGCTCGGCGTGGCCAGCGTCCACTTCTACCACTACGGCTTCGTCCGGCTCGAGGCGCTCGACTGGATCCGCACGGCGCTCGACCAGGCGACGGGCGGGGGCTGATGCGCTTCGACCTGCTGATCAAGGGCGGCGAGGTGGTCGACCCCGGCGGTGGACACGCGGGTCTGCTGGACGTGGCCGTGAGCCGCGGGCGGGTCGCAGCCGTCGACCACGACATCCCGGCGGAGGCGGCGTTCGAGGTGGTCGACGCGACGGGCCGCATCGTGACGCCGGGGCTCGTCGACCTCCACACCCACGTGTTCCACAAGGTGACGTACTGGGGCATCGACCCCGATCCGGTCGCCTCGTCGTCGGGAGTGACGACCTGGAACGACGCCGGCTCGGCCGGGGCGCTCACGCTGCCCGGCTTGCGCGAGTTCGTCGTCGATCGCTCGCGCGTGCGGATCACGGCTTTCCTGAACATCTCGAACATCGGCCTCGTCGGCGAGAACTACGAGTGCGCGAACCCCGCCTACCTCGACGTCGACCTCTTTCGGCGCCTCGCCGATCGCAACCGGGACCTCGTCGCCGGGGTGAAGGTTCGCATGGGGACGCCGACCGTCGGCGAGCTCGGGCTCGAGCCCCTCCGGCTCGCGCGGCGCGCCGCCGAGGAGTGCGAGCTGCCGCTGATGGTGCACGTCGCGTTCGGACCGCCCGCGATCGAGGACGTGCTGGCGTTGATGCGGCCGGGCGACATCCTCACCCATTGCTTCACCGGCTTGACGATGAAGATCGTCGACGAGCGGGGCCGGTTGCATGAGTGCGCGAAGCGGGCCTGGGACGCGGGCGTCGTGATGGACATCGGACATGGCACAGGCTCGTTCTCGTACGACACGGCCGAGGCGCTGATGGCCGCGGGTCGCCGCCCGGACGTGATCTCGACGGACCTGCACCAGCTCAGCATCAACGGCCCCGCCTACGACCTGCCGACCTGCCTGAGCAAGTTCCTCCACCTCGGCATGTCGCTCCCCGAGGTCGTTCGGGCTGCGACGTCGCGGCCCGCCGAGGTGCTGGGGATGCAGCGCGAGGTCGGCACGCTGGGGCCCGGTGCGGTCGCCGACGTCGCGCTCTTCGAGCTGCTGACGGGACGCTTCCCGCTCTACGACATCTGGGGCGAGATGCGCGAGGCGAGCCGCCTGCTCGTCAACACCCTCACGATCGTCGGAGGCAGGCCGCTGGCACCGCTCCCGCCGGCCGCGCCCGCCCCGTGGGCGGAGGACCCGATCTGGCCCGAGGCGCAGAAGCCGTTCACCGACCGTCAGCAGGAGCTCCGTGACCGGGGACACACCCCGGCGGCGATGCGGGCGGCCGCGCGGTCGCCGGGGGCGACGCCGCGACCGGCCTGAGCGGGCGCGACCGCGGGCTGCGCACCGGGGCCGGACGGGGCGGAGCCGCCGGCCGGGGCGCGGGCGAGGGTGGCGAAGATCGTCCTCGCGGCGGACCGCGGCTCATCCCTGCGACGGAGGCGGCCGGGGCGGCCGTCGCCTAGCCTGGCCGCATGATCGAAGCGACGGAACTGACGAAGGACTACGGCGCGACGCGGGCGGTGGACGGCCTCTCGTTTACGGTCAGGCCCGGGATCGTGACCGGGTTCCTCGGCCCGAACGGGTCCGGGAAGTCGACGACGATGCGACTGATCCTCGGCCTGGACTCGCCGACGGCGGGGGACGTGAAGGTGAACGGCAAGCACTACCGCGAGCACCGCTCCCCGCTGCACGAGGTGGGCGCGCTGCTCGAGGCGCGGTCGGTCCACACGGGCCGCTCCGCGCAGAACCACCTGCTCGCGCTCGCGCACACGCACGGGATCCCGCGGCGCAGGGTCGCGGAGCTGATCGACCTGGTCGGCCTGCACGACGTCGCCCGCCGGCGCGCCGGCAAGTTCTCGCTCGGGATGGGGCAGCGGCTGGGCGTCGCGACCGCGCTGCTCGGCGACCCCTCGACGCTCGTCCTCGACGAGCCGGCGAACGGGCTCGACCCGGAGGGGATCCACTGGATGCGCAACCTGCTCCGCGGTCTGGCCGCCGAGGGCAGGACGGTGTTCGTGTCGTCGCACGTGATGAGCGAGATGGCGCTGACCGCCGACCACCTGATCGTGATCGGGCGCGGCAGGCTGATCGCCGACGCGAGCGTCGAGGAGTTCGTCCGGCGCGCGTCGCGGCAGGTCGTGCGCGTCCGCTCGCCGCAGGCGGCGAAGCTGCGCGAGCTCGTGCTCGCCGACGGAGTCTCGGTCGAGAGCGTCGAGCCGGGGCTGCTCGAGCTGAGCGGGCTCAGCGCGGAGCAGATCGGCGAGACCGCGGCCGCGCACGGGATCGTCCTGCACGAGCTGACCCCGCAGCACGCGTCGCTCGAGGAGGCGTTCATGGAGCTGACGAGCGCCGAGGTGGAGTTCAGAGCCGACCGGGTCGAGCTGCCGGTCGAGGAGGCGGCCTGATGAGTGCGGTCGAGATCCACGTCCCCCGCCTCGAGCACGTCGGCCGCGTCACCCAGGCGCGGGTGGCGCGGTCGGAGTGGACGAAGCTGCACTCGCTCCGCTCGACCCGCTGGTCGCTGCTCGCCGCGGCCGTCCTCGGGATCGGGCTGCCGTGCGTCTTCGCCGCGGTGACCTCCTCGCACTGGGCGAGGATGAGCCTGCACGAGCGCGCGGATCGCCATCCGCTCGACATCGCGCTCGCGGGGGTCAACGTCGCCCAGCTCGCGATCGCCGTGCTCGGCGTGCTCGTGATCACAGGCGAGTACTCGACCGGGATGATCCGCGCGACCTTCACCGCCGTGCCGAAGCGGCTGCCGGTGCTGTGGGGGAAGGCAGGCGTGTTCGCGGTCGTGACCTTCGTGCTCGCGCTCCCGACGGTGCTGGTCGCGTTCTTCGCGAGCCAGGCGATCCTGCACGGCATCCCGCAGCTCCAGATCTCCTGGTCGCACCCGGGGGTTGCGCGCACCGTGGTCGGCGGGGCCGTGTACCTGATGCTGCTCGGCGTCCTCGCGATGGCGATCGGGGCGATCGTGCGCAACACGGCCGGCGGCATCGCCGCCTTCGCGGCGCTCTTCTTCGTGATCCCGCCACTCATGAACGTGCTGCCGTCGAGCTGGAACAACGCGATCTCCCCGTGGCTCCCGGATGCCGCCGGCCGGTCGATCTTCACGCTCAGCCCGGGCTCGCACAGCCTCAGCCCCTGGGCCGGGTTCGCGCTGTTCGTCGGCTACACGGCGTTCGCGCTCGCGGTCTCGGCGGTGCTGCTCGTGCGCCGCGACACCTGACGGGGAACCGCGCGGTACCGTGAGGCGCGGATGATCTGGACCTGGCTCCACCGGCATCCGCGCCTCGTCGACCTCGGCCTCGCCGCCGCGACGTTCGCGGTCGGTGCGGCGGCGGCGACGCGCCATGCGCATCCGGTGGCGGGGATCGTCCTCGGCGCGCTCGCCTCGCTCGTCCTGCTGTGGCGGAGGCGGCGTCCGGCCGAGGTCGTCGCCGCGGTCGCGGCGGCCACGATCGCGACGATCGCCTCGGGTGCCTGGCCGGTCCCGTTCCAGCTCGCGATCGCGGTGTTCAGCCTCGGCGCCGCCCAGGCCGCGTACGCGCGGCGGGTGGCGGCGGCGGCGGTCGCGGCGACGGTCGCGACGCTGCTCGTCGCCGGGCAGGAGCTCGGCACGACCGCCTTCCACGCGCTCTTCCTCGCCGCCGCCTGGTTTCTCGGCGACAGCGTCGGCTCGCGGCGCGCCTACGTGCGCGAGATCGAGGAGAAGGCCGCGCGGCTCGAGCGCGAGCGGGAGAGCGAGGCGCGGCGGGCGGTCGCGGAGGAGCAGGCGCGGATCGCGCGGGAGCTGCACGACATCGTCGCCCACGCGCTGAGCGTGATCGTCGTCCAGGCGGGCGCCGCCGACGACGTCTTCGAGCGGGCGCCGGGCCGCGCGCGGGCGGCGATCCGCGCGATCGACGCGGCGGCGCGCAACGCGCTCGCCGACCTGCGGCGCGTGCTCGGGACGCTCCAGGAGGAGGTCGAGTACCGGCCGCAGCCGGGTCTCGCCGCGCTCGACGGCCTGATCGAGCAGGTGCGGGCGACCGGCCTCGACGTCTCGCTCGTCATGGAGGGCGCGTCGCGGCCGCTGCCGGCGGCGGTCGACCTGTCCGCGTACCGGATCGTGCAGGAGGCGCTCACCAACACGCTCAAGCACGCGCAGGCGACCCGTGCGAGCGTGCGCGTGCGGTACGGGGACGAGCTCGAGCTCGAGATCGACGACGACGGCCGGGGGGCGGTGAACGGCGCCGGCGGCGGGAACGGGCTGATCGGGATGCGGGAGCGGGCCGCCTTGCTCGGCGGCACGCTCGAGGCGCGCGGCGCCGCGGGCGGCGGCTTCCGGGTCGTGGCGCGGATCCCCGTGTGAGCCGTGTGAGCGTCCGCGTCCTGATCGCCGACGACCAGGCGCTCGTCCGCAGCGGCTTCCGGCTGATCATCGACGCCCGTCCCGACCTCGACGTGGTCGGGGAGGCGGAGAACGGGGCCGAGGCGGTTCGGCTCGCCGCGGAGCTCGACCCGGACGTCGTGCTGATGGACATCCGGATGCCCGTGGTCGACGGGATCGAGGCGACGCGGCGGATCGTCGCCGCCGGGGCGCACGCGCGGATCCTCGTGCTCACCACCTTCGATCTCGACGAGTACGTCTACGCGGCGATCCGGGCCGGCGCCAGCGGCTTCCTGCTGAAGGACGTCCGCCCGGAGGCGCTCGTGGAGGCGGTCCGCCTGGTCGCGGACGGGAACGCCCTCCTCGGCCCGAGCGTCACCCGCCGCCTGCTCGACCACTTCGCCGACGGCAGCCCGTCGCCGGTGTCCGGGATCGACGCGCTCACCGACCGGGAGCGGGAGATCCTCCAGCTCGTCGCCGAGGGGCTCTCGAACGCCGAGATCGCCGCGAGGCTCGTCGTCAGCGAGGCGACGGTGAAGACGCACGTCTCGAGCGTGTTGCGCAAGCTCGGGGTGCGCGACCGCGTGCAGGCCGTGATCGCCGCCTACGAGAGCGGGCTCGTCCGCCGGCGCCGAGCCCCGGAGGGCGCGAGCCGCCGGGGCTGAGCCCCGCCGCCTCGGTCTTCGCCGGGCTTGCTCGGTCGCGTCGCCGGGCTTGGCGCCGTCCGCTCACAGGTCTAAAAACACCGGTGGGAGAGGCGACGGTGGAGACGAACGCGACCGACGGCCCTGCGGCGGAGACGCCGGCGTGGGGAGACTGGCTCCGCCGGGCGCTCGGACTCCCGGATGGAGAGACGCCCTTCCCGTGGCAGGAGGACCTGCTCCTCGGTCTGCTGAAGGGGAAGGCTCTGCGAGCTGTCGATATCCCGACGGGACTCGGCAAGACATCCGTCATGGCCATCTGGCTCGTGGCGCGGGCATGTGGCGCTGACGTGCCACGGCGCCTCGTCTATGTCGTTGATCGCAGGGCTGTCGTCGACCAGGCCACGGACGTCGCGGTTGGTCTCCGGGAATTCGTCGAGAACGATCCGGCCGTGAAGCAAGCTCTCGGCCTGGCGCCGGATCGCGCTCTTCCGATCTCCACGCTTCGCGGCAGGTTCGTGGACAACCGTGAGTGGCTCGCGGACCCGTCCTCTCCCGCGATCGTCGTCGGGACGGTCGACATGATCGGCTCCCGCCTCCTGTTCGAGGGGTATCGGGTGTCTCGGAAGATGCGCCCCTACCACGCCGGCCTGCTCGGGGCCGACACTCTCGTCGTCCTCGACGAGGCCCACCTCGTACCGCCGTTCGAGCACCTTGTGCAAGACATTGCGACCAGCCCTGTTTTTCGTCCAGACGACGGCCGCTTCGACCAACTGGTCCCTCGGCTTCGATTGCTGACGCTCTCAGCTACAGGGCGCGCGCAGACCAACGTCCTCAGACTCACTCCGGAGGACATCGAACATCCAATCGTCGCGAAGCGGCTGAGCGCCACGAAGTCTCTTCGGATCGAGCTCCTCGACGAGAAGACGAAGCTCGCGGAGACGCTGGCGAATTGCGCGTGGCGACTCGCGGGCGAGGGTAAGAAGCCCGTCCGCGTCCTCGTCTACTCCGACAGCCGGGACGTCGCACAGAAAGCCAAGGCCGCTGTCGAAAAGTTCGCGGAGGACCGCAAGAAGACCGGCGCACCCTCCGCCGAGCTCGCCACCGAACTCTTCGTCGGCGCGCGCAGGGTCTTCGAGCGCGAGGCGGCGAAGCAGCGGTTGGCCGAGCTTGGGTTCGTCGCCGGCAGCAACGTCCCATCGACCTGCCCAGCCTTCCTGTTTGCGACCTCCGCGGGCGAGGTCGGCGTCGACCTCGATGCCGACCACATGGTCTGCGACCTCGTCGCCTGGGAGCGGATGGTTCAGCGCCTCGGCCGTGTCAACCGGCGCGGGGACGGCAACGCCCAGGTGATCGTCCTCGTGGAGCCAGAGCCCGAGAGCGCCGACAAGCTGCTCACGAAGAACCCAGGTGAACTCTCGGACAAGGAGCAGGCGACAGCTGACCGTATCCTCCGCGCGAGGTCCGTGACAGCTCTCATTAAGCAGCTGCCGCGGACGGACGGTGGCTGGGACGTAAGCCCGGGTGCGCTTGATCGTCTGAGGCAAGCCGCGGAAGCGGACCCGGAGCTCGAGCGCCTGGTAGGGGACGCCATCACGGCCGAGCCCCTTCGGCCCGCGCTCACGCGACCGCTCGTGGAGGCGTGGTCGATGACCTCGCTCGAGAAGCACACCGGACGCCCGGAGATCGGTCCTTGGCTTCGCGGATGGATCAAGGACGACCCGCCCCAGACGGCCGTCGTGTGGCGGACGCACCTTCCGGTGCGCCCGGGCGGCCCGGCGCCGAGCAAGGAGGAGATCGAGGCCTTCTTCGAGGCGGCGCCTCCGCACACGAGCGAGCTTCTCGAGACGGAGGCCGACCGAGTCGTGCGGTGGGTCGCCGCTCGCGCCAAGAGCGTTCTCCAGCAGCAAGGAGAGGCGCACCGGCCGACGGACACGGGCGAGCCGGGCTTAAGTGAGCAAGACGTGGTGGCCTTCGTTCTCGATCCCGCTGGAGGTCTGCGGCAGTCTCTGGCGCTTGCAAAGCTCGAACACCCCGAGGACAAGAAGCAATTCGAGCGGTTGATCGCAGGCGCCACCATGGTCGTCGACGCCCGCTTGGCGGGCTTGAAGGATGGACTCCTCGACAAGAAAGAAGCCAGCTCCCCGAGGACGGCCGACGACGACGGCCTCTGGGTGCGCGAAGGGGCGGTCGGGTTCCGTGTGCGAGCCGTCGAGGCCGGCGCGGCGATCACGAAGGACACGAACTGGCGCGAGCGCCTGCGGTTCGCGTCGGAGACGTCCGAGGACGGCGACGCGACGCGCTGGTTTGTCGTGGAGAAGTGGCGGCAGGATGCGGCGACCGAGGATGATCGCTCGGCGGCGACCCCGCAGCTCCTCGAGGAGCACCAGTCAGCCGCCGAGGGGCATGCTCGCCGGCTGGCAAAGGCGCTCGGTCTCGACGACGGACACACCGACGTCCTTGCCCTCGCCGCACGTCTTCACGACGAGGGCAAGCGCGCTGCGAGATGGCAACGCGCATTCAATGCTCCGGTAGAAGGCGTCTACGCAAAGACGGAGGGCCCCATCAACTACCGTTTGCTTGACGGCTACCGGCACGAGCTGGGCTCGCTTCTCCGCACTGAGGACGACGAGCGTATCCGGAGGCTCTCCGAGGAGGATCGCGACCTCGTCCTGCACCTCATCGTCGCGCACCATGGCTTCGCGCGGCCCGTGATCGGCACCGGCGGCTGCGAAGACCTGCCACCCTCGGCTCTAGAGGAGAAGGCCGCAGAGGTCGCGCTTCGCTTTGCCCGACTGCAAGCCCGCTGGGGCCCGTGGGGCCTGGCTTGGTGGGAGACGCTCTTGCGCGCGGCCGACCAGCACGCATCTCGCGACGCCGCGGGTGGAGGCGCATGATGGCGCGGGCGTCGATTCCCGTCGACCTCTTCAACCCCGGGCAGGTCTTCGCCTGTCTTGGCCTCCTCGAGGCAGCGGGAGTTCTGCTCGGGCATGCCAGTGGTGGCTTTGAATGGTCGCACTCGGGTGATTGCTTCCACATCGAAACATGCGGAGATCGGGATCCCGTCGCGGTGGTTATCGACTTCGTGAAGGCGGCAGAAGTGAGATGGCTGAGCCCGCGCCACGATCTCAAAGAACGCGATGGTGGCGAGACGGAGCACCGCGAAGGACTCGCTGCTTCCAGGGATCCAAAAGCCGCCGATTTGCCGGGAGTGATGCGCGGACTGCACGACGATACGACATTCGAGATCCCATTCGGTTTCTGGGCAGATGGCTCCTCACGGTTCGCGACCACATTCAAGAAGTCGACGAATGGTGCCTCGGCCCACATCCGGCTCAGGAACGCGCTGGACGCGATCAAGCAATGGGAAACGGCATTCGTGCTGCTGGACCCTTTCAATTGCGATGCCCGTACAGAATCGCTGTTTCGCCTCGATCCTAGAGGGAGTGTCGATCCAATCCATGGTGGCTTCTCACCCGACACTCTGCGTAAAGGTGAGAAGGGTCGTCTCGATGTGAGGGTCGCCACGTACCCGATCTGTGAGCTGCTTGCCATCCTGGGGCTGGAGCACGCGAGGCCCGAGCAACTGAACTCGAATCAATTCGCTTACTGCGTCTGGGATCTCCTGCTACCGCCCGTGCTTGCGCGCGCGGCGATCGCAGGAACGCTCGGATTCGGCCGCGTGCGACGCTTCGTTGTGGAACACGAGGAGGTCAAGAGAGGGAGAGGGGGCGATAGGAAGATGAACCATGTAACAGAGGAGCTGACCGCATGACACACGTGACCGACCAACTACTGGATGACTGGGCTACGAAATCAGATGGTCCGGTGGCGCTGCGCCTGAGGCAGCAACTGCTACCGGTGGAGGAGAGCGGGATCATCTTCCCACCGACGTATGCGGACATCGGCTACAACATCGACACGCTCTCAGACGGCACGCGAGTCGTGACGATCGACAGTGTCGGGTCGCAGGCCAACCGGCTCGAGCCGTTCTTCAAGTCCGATTCGAAGCGTCCGTCGGACTGGCTCGTGCCACAGATCGAGATTGTCATCCGTGAGGACGATTGCGGCGAGTGCGAGGCGTGCAAGAGGAATGCGGAGTCGGGTGAGACGAGGAAGGATCAGAAGGCGGCATGCCAGCAACAACGTCCGGTAACGCGCTCCCTGCTCGACCTCGCCCACCGAGCCGCAGATGCGGTCGTTCAATCCTCACCCGACCTGCTCAAGCTGGTCGCACCGGCCTTCACGAAACTCAAGCAGGGAGACGCAGGGCCGCTGTGCGCCATCGCGCCGACGTCGCTCGTGTTCGGCGTCTGGGACTCGCGCGGCGGCACGGGAGAGAAGCGCCCACGCCTCGTGCGCTCGATCATCCGCGCCTGGGACGTGGAGCCGCTCCACGCGGCCGCGCAGTTCAACTCGGTCTGGAAGCTGCTCGACGAGCAGCAGCAAGAAGAGCTCAACAAGAAGGCGAAGAGTAGGAAGGAACTCTCGGTGAGGGGCCTCGCCGACGCTCCAGCGACGTTCCGCAAGGCCAAGTCTCCGCAGCACCGGGACGACTCGCCGAACCCCGACGCGAGGGTGCTCGGCGGCGTCCTCGTCAACGGCCGGATCGAGCGCGACGTGACCGTGAACCTCGTCGCGTTACGCGGCCTGCGCGGCGCAGATGACGAGGAGACGACCGCGATCCGCAAGTACCTCCTCGGCCTTGCGCTCGTGGCCGCGACCGCCGACGTCGAGCTGTTCCTACGCGAAGGCTGCTTACTCCGCTACGCCGAGAACGGCGACCAGTGGTTCGAGGTGCCCCGGCGCGGCGAGCCGATGCGGGTCGATCTCACGGCGGACACGGCCCAGACGTATGCGAACGCCGCAGCCGAGCACTTCCGATCGGAGTGGTGGCCGAAGACCTTCCAGGACAAGTGGGATGGCGGCGACGGGCAGCTCCCGGAGCTCGTGTACAGGTTCGATCTAAAGGAGGCGAAGAACCTCCTCGCCAAGAAGTCAGCGGAGGAGGAGGCCGCGTAGACGTCCGGGGAGCCGACGATGAGCGCACTCGTCCTCTACGTCCGTCTCCACGACGGGCGCTACCACGGCGAGGGGGACTGGCCGCCGTCCCCCGCCCGCCTCTTCCAGGCGCTCGTCGCCGGAGCAGGCCTCGGTGGCCCGCTCGGAGATGATGTCCGCTCAGCGCTCCAGTGGCTCGAGGAGCAGGAGGCTCCGACCATCGCAGCACCACGGGCCTGGCGGCCGGGCCGGGGTGTCCTCTACTACATGCCGAACAACGACAGCGACAGCATCGGGGGCGATCCAGCCAGGATCTCGAAGCGAACAGCCAAGGTGTTTCGCCCGCACTTCTTCGACGCCGAGATTTCGTTTGTGTACGCGTGGCCGCTTGCGACGGATGACCAGGCTGCGCGTGCGGTGTGCTCTCTCGCCGAGCTCGTCTACCAGCTCGGGCGAGGCATCGACATGGCCTGGGCCTGGGGCGAGATCCTCGACGGCGAGGCGCTCGACGCGCTCCTCACCCATTACCCGGGCTGCGTGTTCCGCCCGTCGGTGGGGAGAAGCACGCTGGTGCTTCCCGCTCCGCTCCCGGGATCGCTCGAGAGCGTCGAGCGCCGCTATCGAGCCTCCGGCGACCGATTCCGCTACGGCCGAGGCGGCAGGACGGTGAGGGTCGTCTTCCGCCAGCCTCCCAGGCCCCGCTTCCGACGGGTCTCCTACGAGAGCCCTCCTGCTCGCCGGCTCTACGAGCTTCGCCAGCCCACCCCGGAATCAGCCTTCGCTCCGTGGCCGCTGGTGCGCGCACCCGATCTCGTCGTCCGCTTACGGGACGCCGCAGTGGCACGGCTCGAGAATGCCCTGCCGCAGCGCAAGGCCGAGGTCGCACGAGTTCTCATCGGCCGGAAGCCAGACGGCACCAACGACGGGCCCACGGGAGCCCGCGTGCGAATTGTGCCCTTGCCGAGCATCGGGCATCCCCAGGCCGACCGTGACATCAGGCGCGTCCTCGTCGAAGTCCCGGCGCAGTGTCCCCTCCGAGCAGACGACGTGTGGTGGGCGTTCTCCGGGCTCCAGCTCTTCGATCCCGTCACGGGCGAACTCCTCGGCGCCGTCCTGACGTCCGCCACAGACGAGAGCATGCTCAGGTGGTACGGCATAGCCGACGCGGGGTCTTGGCGGACCTGGCGTTCCGTAACGCCCGTCGCACTCCCGCCGGTCCGAAGACCCAGGGCGGACGAGCGCGCTCGACGACAGGCCCACGCGGCAGCGGCCGTGGTGCAGGCGCTCCGCCACGCCGGCCTGCGTTCTTCTCCAGAGACGGTGCGCGTTCAGCGCGAACCGTTCGAGAGCAAGGGCGTCGGGGCGGAGTCTTTCGCGACGAGAACTCGGTTCACGCGAGACCGGCTCTGGCATGTCGAGGTCACCTTCCCCGAGCCGATCCACGGACCGCTCGTGATCGGCGACGGGCGATTCCTCGGCCTGGGCGTCCTGCGGCCGGTCGACCGGAGTGAGGGCGTTCACGCGTTCGCGGTCCACGGCGGGCTGGGCGAGGGCCCCGATCCAGGCGCGATCGCGCGGGCGCTCCGCCGCGCTGTCATGTCGAGGGTTCAGGAGCTACTGGGCCCAGAGCGCGGCCTGCCGGTGTTCTTCTCCGGGCACGAGCGCACCGGCGAGCCTGCACGCTCGGAACGCTCCCCCCACCTCGCGTTTCTGTTCGATCCCGGTGCCCTGGGTCAACCTCGCCTTCTCATCGTGGCTCCTCACGTGCTCGAGCGGCGAGAGCCTACGCCCGAGGAACGCTGTCACTTGCGGAATCTCGACGCCGCCCTGATCGGGTTCCAGGAGCTGCGCGCGGGCTCCGCAGGGCGTCTGATTCTGCGCTCCGAGATCATCGACACCGGAGAGGACCCGCTCTTCGCGCCTGCGCGGGAATGGGGGAGCGTGACTCCCTACCAGGTCACCCGCCACGCCAAGAACGTCGGGGTGAGTGAGGCGCTGGCTGCTGATGTCCGTGCCGAGTGCCGACGTCGCGGACTCCCCGAGCCGCTCGTCTCAGCTCGAGGAGCACGCGCACTGCCTGGGAGGGGGCTGACCGGCGATGTGCGGCTCACCTTCGTGAGCGCCGTCGAGGGTCCCATCGTGCTCGGGAGGAGCCGCTATCTCGGTGGCGGGCTGTTTGCGGGATCACCGGTCTAGAGTTGGCCAGCCGTCGGCTCCGGGCCCTCGTGGTGAATCCTGTGCGGCCACGCGCGACCGTCGGGGCGCGATCGCCTGCAGGAGCCGCTCTGCGTTGCCGCCGGGCTCGCTCTTCCCGGAACGCGGACCGATGACGTGCCGGTGAGCGGGCCAAGCTCGAAAGCCGTGCCGGAACTCGTCCCGGCGCGGATGCTGAACGAGTTCGTGTACTGCCCGCGGCTCGCGTACCTCGAGTGGGTCGGCCAGGGGTTCGCCGACAACGCCGACACCGTCGAGGGACGTTTCGTCCACCGTCGGGTCGACACGGAACGAGGCACGCCGCCCGCGCCCGGCGGCGACTGGCCTGCGAGCACGTCGGTCACCCTGGGGTCGGAGCGGCTCGGCCTGATCGCGAAGATCGACCTGATCGAGTCGGAGGGCGGCGCGGTTGTCCCCGTCGAGTACAAGCGCGGAAGGCCGCGGTCGCCGGAGCACCCGCTCTGGGAGCCGGAGCTCGTGCAGCTCTGCGCGCACGTGCTGCTGCTTCGCGACGCGGGATATCGGGTCGACCACGCGGAGGCCTACTTCGCCGAGACGCGAACGCGGCACCGGATCGACGTCGACGACGAGCTCGTTGCCGTCACCGAGGAGGCGATCGCCGGCCTCCGCCGTGTCGCCGCCGCCGACGAGGCCCCGCCGCCGCTCATCGACAGCCCGAAGTGTCCGCGCTGCTCGCTCGTCGGCATCTGCCTCCCGGACGAGGTGAACACCCTGCGCGGCGTGCGAGCGTCGCGGCCGCGCCGGCTGATCGCCGCCGACTCGCCGGCGACGCCGCTCTACGCTACGACGCCCGGCTCGCGGCTCTCGAAGCGCGGGGGCCGCATCGTCCTGCTCGAGGAAGGCCGTGAGGTGGCCTCGCGCCGGCTGATCGACGTCTCGCACATCGCCGTGCACGGGAACGTCACCGTCGGCAGCGCGGTCCTGCGCGCGTGCTTCGACGCCGGCGTCCCGGTCCTGTGGTTTACCTACGGCGGCTGGTTGAGCGGCTATGCCAGCGGTATGCCGTCGAAGAACGTCCAGGTGCGGATCCGTCAGCACCGGGCGTCAGCCCTCGGTGCTCCCGAGCTCGCGGCGGCTTTTGTCTCCGGGAAGATCCGCAACAGCAGGACGCTCCTCCGGCGGCACGGGGGGAAGGAAGCCGCCGCCACGGTTGGCCAGCTCGCGGGGCTGGCGCGGCAGGCGGAGGCAGAGCGGCGGCTCGAGAGGTTGCTCGGGATCGAAGGGACCGCGGCCCGGCTCTACTTCGGCGCGTTCGGTAGGCTCCTCGCCCCGCGTGGCCCTCTCGGTGTTTTCGACTTCGAGGCGCGCAACCGCCGTCCGCCACGCGACCCGGTAAACGCGATGCTCTCCTTCGTCTACGCGTTGCTCGTGAAGGACACGCTTGTGGCAGCCCTCGCCGCCGGGCTCGAGCCGTACCTCGGGCTCTACCACCGGCCCGGCTTCGGGCGTCCGGCGCTCGCGCTCGACCTGGCGGAGGAGTTTCGGCCGCTGGTCGCGGACTCTGCCGTGCTGACGGCGGTGAACAACGGGGAGGTGGATGCGGGGGACTTCGTGTCGCGTGCCGGCGCGGTCGCGCTGACCGCGCACGGTCGGCGCAAGCTGATCCGCGTCTACGAGCGCCGCATGGCGACCGAGCTCGTGCATCCGCTCTTCAAGTACCGGGCGACGTACCGGCGGACCCTCGAGATCCAGGCGCGCTTGCTCGCCGCGGTGCTCCTCGGCGATATTTCCACCTACCGGCCTTTGACAACTCGATAGCCCGATGGCCGACCGGACCCGGTACCTGCTCGCCTATGACATCCGGGACGCACGGCGGCTGCGTCGGGTGCACGAGGTCGCCAAGAGCTACGGCGAGCCGCTGCAGTACTCCGTCTTCGTGTGCGATCTGACCCGAGTCGAGCTGCTGGGACTGAGAGCCGACCTCCTGCTCGAGATGAACCTGCACGAGGACAGCGTCGGCATCTTCGACCTCGGGCCGCCCTCCGGTCGTGGCCTCCGGTGCGTTGAGTTCATCGGCGCGCGGCGGCCGTTGCCGCGCGGTGACGAGGCTGCGATCTGGTGATGCGAGGGGCGAGGTGGTGCGCGAACGCCTGGAGGCGCTCGACCGGCCGTTTTCCCTGCACGTGGGCATGATCCGCCGGACACTGGTTGCGGGATCGCCTCGTCGCCCCGACCAAGGGCTGTACCGCTCGCACGGGCATGGAAACTCCCTGCAAACGGGCATCGAATCTCGCGAGCTGTATCCGGGGTGGAATATCCCCGGCCCCATTGAAGCCTTCGCCGTCATGGGCTCGGACGGGTACCTGGACATCTGCACCGTATCCGGGGTGGAATATCCCCGGCCCCATTGAAGCATCGACCCATTGATGCGGTTTCAGGCCGCGGTTGGCGGGTATCCGGGGTGGAATATCCCCGGCCCCATTGAAGCCCCTTGAGCCCGCCGGCGACCTTCTGGATCGCGTCGAGCGGTATCCGGGGTGGAATATCCCCGGCCCCATTGAAGCGCGAGCGTGAGCGTCGCATCGAATGCAGGGTCGCGCGAAGTATCCGGGGTGGAATATCCCCGGCCCCATTGAAGCTATCGCGCCCACTCTCTGTTCGTCGTGATCTCGGCGCGGTATCCGGGGTGGAATATCCCCGGCCCCATTGAAGCCGGCGCCGCGTCAGGCTGGGTCATATGACACCTCTTCGGGTATCCGGGGTGGAATATCCCCGGCCCCATTGAAGCACCCTCACCGTCCGGCTCGGCAACGCCGCGCTCGAGAGGTATCCGGGGTGGAATATCCCCGGCCCCATTGAAGCCGAAGAACGTGGGGCAGATGAGCGGTGGAACCCGCCGGGTATCCGGGGTGGAATATCCCCGGCCCCATTGAAGCAACGTCCACACGAGCGGCGGCCCCCCGTCCGGGCCCGCCGGGTATCCGGGGTGGAATATCCCCGGCCCCATTGAAGCCAAATCATGGCCGGAATGCTCCCCAGCCCGGGTACGATGGTATCCGGGGTGGAATATCCCCGGCCCCATTGAAGCCACGGCGGCGCCGCCCAGGGGGTCATGTAGTCGGGCAGTATCCGGGGTGGAATATCCCCGGCCCCATTGAAGCCTTGTAGCGGTGGCTGCCGAGCGACGCGACGTTCTTGTATCCGGGGTGGAATATCCCCGGCCCCATTGAAGCGGGAAGACCAAGCCGCCGTTTGGGACCTTCCAGACGAAGTATCCGGGGTGGAATATCCCCGGCCCCATTGAAGCAGGCCGCCGGTGCCGCCGGGGGCATAGGCGCCTTCGACTTGCTCCTGGTATCCGGGGTGGAATATCCCCGGCCCCATTGAAGCTACATCTGGACTGAGTCGTACGAGGAGAGCCGGCTGTATCCGGGGTGGAATATCCCCGGCCCCATTGAAGCTTCAGCTCGGCGTTCAGCGCCGCCTCCTTCGCGACCGCGGGTATCCGGGGTGGAATATCCCCGGCCCCATTGAAGCACCGACGAAGGGGCGCCCTCGGCGGCGAGCGGCCGCCGCCGAGGGTGCGCTCGAGGGCGCGCGCCGACCGGCGTCGACCGGCTCAGGCCGCTGTCGGCGCCGCTGCGAGTTGCCCCGACCGGCGCGTGCGCGGGAGGTCGAACCGGTCGAGGTTCATCACCTTGTCCCAGG
>Ga0209581_1001101_pt1 | contig 35734 bp, 40 predicted proteins | sample Coa_R2_FD_187160 | JGI IMG/M metagenome (GOLD analysis project Ga0209581, IMG submission 187160) | Surface soil microbial communities from Centralia Pennsylvania, which are recovering from an underground coalmine fire - Coalmine... | ecosystem: Environmental > Terrestrial > Soil > Unclassified ...
TGCTTCCATCTCGACGTTACACCGCTGGAGAAACAGACTCTGCTCGAGGCACTCGAGGATCGTATCGCCTGCCTGTTCGATGTCCTGACCTTCAAGATTGAAGAGCGCAAGCTCGGACCCTCCGGGCCGCGCGGTCCCGTCAATTAGTTCGGCGGTCCGGCTCGCGCGACCTGTGATAAAGGTCTCATTCGGATGCCAAGGCATGGCATCTGATGACACAGCATAATTTTATCGCCACTGTCCAAATAAGTAGCGGCTGTCCTTTTTTTCAGAGACAAAAGTCCCAAAACGCCCCATTTCTGTCATTGGACATGATGTCGGTCGGTTTCGAAAACCCCAATGATCGTGCGGTCGATTTCATCTATTTACGCTTGGGAACTTCTCTAGCGTCTATTTGACAGAAAATACGATTGCCCGGCACAGCAGTTGCAGTGGGGACTCTGGCGTGGAGGCGGACGCGCTCTAAGACTTGGGAGATAGTCCGCCAGGTAAGCCAGAGCGCAAAAGGGGACTTATGGAACTCGAAAATAGCGCCATTGCTGGGATGTTGATTCCCGATGCCATGACACCGGGGCAATTCTACGACGGAATCCGCGCCGATGACGCTTCTATCCGGCCGATCAAGCGTCTGATGCTCGCAGTGTTGGAAGATGCGATGCGCTGCTATCAAACATATGCCTGCACCCACAATCGGGCGATGCGCCGGCTGTTCGTTGAAGCTGAGGCCTGGTTGATGGACAAGAACGGAGACGGTCCGTTCGCCTGCGTCACAATCTGCGAGACCCTTGGCATCGATCCGGGATGCCTGCGCGAAGGGCTGCGCCGATGGCGTATCCAACAGATGGACGGGCTGAATCCGCGCCGTCTTGCCCGGCGTTCGCCGGTCACCCGGATCGGGCGAATCAGCGCGCCGCTCAAGCGGCGCCGGCGCAGGTCCGCTGGGCTCGAAGCCGGCGCCGTGCTTGCAGAGTCGGCCGCCGTCGCGGCGAGCGAAAACAGGGATGGGCGCGGCGAGCGCGTGAGACATATGGAACAGAGCCGGCCGCAGGAACTGCACGGCTACGGCGCCTATCAGGACAACGACGAAGCCGGCGACGACGGTTACGCCGAGCGCGAACATACGGGCTTCATCGCGGTCGAGGAGGCCGCGGTCGCCTAGGTCCCCCGAGCGGCGCGCGGCCGCCCCCCAGCCGCGCGTCGCTTCCCCGCTCGCGGCGTTTTCCGCCTCGCGGTTTTCAGCTTTTCATCACACGCTCTGCCAGACGATCCGGCCGTTGCGCTCGAAGCGGCGCGCGCGACCCTCGACGCGGGAAAATTCGAGATGCGCCAGCGTCTCGAAGGTAGCGGCCATCACGTGAAATATCGGTCGCTCCTCGTTGCCGAAAATCTCCTCGGCCACGTCGAACGCGGTGCGCGGCGTTCGCTTTACCAGGTCAAGAATTTCGGCCTCGCGATAGCGGTGATGCTCGATGAGCTGATTGGCGCGGTGACGATGGTCCTGGTACACGGCGCCGTGCGCGGGCAGCACCAGCTCGACCGTGAATCTCTGAACCTTGCGCTGCGAGGCGAGGAAGTCGTTGAGCGGATTGGTCGGCCCCGACGGATAGATGCCGACGTGCGGAGTGATGCGGGGCAGCAGGTGATCGCCGACGATCATCGTCTTCTCCCGGGGCAGGTAGATCACACTGTGGCCGGGCGCGTGACCGGGAGTCCACACGACTTCGAAACGGCGATCACCAACCGTTATCGTGTCTCCGTCGCGGAGATATTGATCCGGCTGCAGCACCGGATTGTACTGATCGGTCCCCATCCACGCCGGACGCATCCCTTCGATCGGATAGCGATCGATGGGGAAGCCGTGACCGGTGAAGAACGCGTGCACGTCGGGATTGGCCGAGGGCGGAGGCAAATTGATCATCCGATTGGCCCGTTCGACCTCCAGTTCGTGCAGGTAAGTGCGGGCATGCGCGCGTTTCCTGATCGTCGCGGAAGCGCCGAAGTGATCCACGTGATGATGCGTGCCGAGCAGCACGGTCAGATCTTCGAGCCGCGTGCCGGCCTGAGTAAAGGCGTCTTCGAGCGTGGCAACGCTGTCGGGCGTGTTCATCCCGGTGTCGACGAGCGTCCATTGTCCTTTGCCGCAATCGATCAGGTAGACATTGACGATCGTCGGCCGCATCGGCAACGGCAGAAAGATTTCATAAATCCCGCGCTGAACTTCTACGATCTTGGCTGGCATCTGGTAAGGCCCGATGGACGACTCCGGCATGACCGCACGCACAAGCACGTAATAGTCGGTCTGCCGCCGTCCGGCCCGGCACTCATGCAATTATACCGCGGTCTGATGCGCCGGCGGAATTGCCGATCGCGGGCCGCGGGCAGTACCGAGGCAGTTTATTCGTGGATTTGATCCTTCACCTGGAAGGTCAGTTTCACGGTCACCTTCCAGCGCGACACCTTGTTGCTGGCAACCTCGGCCGCGATGTTGGTCACCTGCGCCGTATGCACGCCGGAAATGGTGACGCCCGCGCGGGCGATCGCCAGATCCACGGCATGCTCGATCGATTCGGTCGAGCTGCCGACGAGCTCGATGGTTTTCTCTACCATGGGGTGTTCCTCGACCGCCGTTGGACGGCACGATTTGACGCCCGCGCACAGGCGGCGTTAGGGTTTAACCCTGCGCGCTCATTACGTCACAGGCAAAACGCAAAGACAAGGCAGGATGCTCATGAGCTACGATCGTTCAGCGGTGCGGGCGCTAATCGAATCGGCACGTGCGGCAGGTCAAAAAGCGCTCGCGCCGACCGAAGCTCGCGCCTTGTGCGAGGCGGGCGGAATTCCCGTCCCGCGCTCCGCGATGGCATCGTCGGCGGCCGAAGCGGGTCGCTGCGCGGCCGCGTTGGGGTTCCCGGTTGCGATGAAGGTGGTGTCGCCCGACATCCTGCACAAGACCGAGGCGGGCGGCGTAATCCTCGACATCCAGAGCGCGAGCGAGGCCGAACGCGCGTACCAGCGGATCGTGGCGTCCGCGCGGGCCTACAAGCCCGGCGCGCAGGTCACGGGCGTCGAAATCCAGCAGATGCTCTCCGGCGGGCACGAGGTGATTGTCGGCGTGACCGACGATCCGAGTTTCGGCAAGGTGGTGGCCTTCGGCATGGGCGGAGTGCTGGTCGAGGTGCTCAAGGACGTCACCTTCCGGCTCGCGCCCGCGACGCGCGCCGAGGCGCGCTCGATGATTGGCGGGATCGCGGCGGCCGAGATCTTGAACGGCGTGCGCGGCGCAAAGGGCGTGGACCGTGAGGCGCTCGCCGCGATTATCGAGACCGTTTCGCAGCTGGCCACTGATTTTCCCGAGATTGCCGAAATCGACCTCAATCCGATCCTGGCGCGGCCCGACGGCGCGATCGCGCTCGACATTCGCGTGCTGCTCGATTTCGCGCCGCCGCGCGAGCGTTTTCGGCCCTCGCGCGAGGAAATCCTGCGCGCCATGAACCGCATCATGCGTCCTGCGGCGATTGCGGTAATCGGCGCCTCGGCTGAGGACGGCAAGATTGGCAATTCGGTAATGAAGAACCTGATCAACGGCGGGTTCGAGGGCGCGATCTTTCCGATTCATCCGAAGCTGCCCGAGGTGATGGGACGCAAAGCGTATCGCAGCGTCAAAGAAGTGCCGGGCGAAATCGACGTTGCGGTGTTTGCGATTCCCGCGCCGCTGGTCGCCGGAGCGCTCAAGGAATGCGGCGAGAAAAAAATCGCCGGCGCCGTGCTGATCCCGTCGGGCTTCGCCGAAACCGGCAATGTCGAGTTGCAGCAGGAAATCTCGCGGATCGGGCGCGAATACGGCGTGCGCCTGATGGGGCCGAACATCTATGGCTTCTATTATTTGCCGCGCAAGCTGTGCGCGACCTTCTGCACACCCTACGACGTGCTGGGCACGGCCGCGCTCTCATCGCAAAGCGGCGGCGTCGGGATGGCGATCGTCGGCTTCAGCCGCTCGACGCGCATGGGCGTCTCGGCGATTGTCGGCCTGGGCAACAAGGCGGACCTCGACGAGGACGACCTGCTCACGTTCTTCGATGCGGACGACGACACGCAGGTGATCGCGATGCATGTCGAGGATCTCAAGGACGGACGGGCGTTCGCCGAGGTCGCGCGCCGCGTCTCGCGCAAGAAGCCGGTGATCGTGCTCAAGGCCGGCCGCACCGCTATGGGCGCGCGGGCCGCGCGCTCGCACACCGCCGCGCTGGCCGGCGACGACCGCGTCTATGACGACATTCTGCGCCAGGCGGGCGTGGTGCGCGCGCGCGCCCTCAACGATCTGCTGGAGTTCGCGCGCTGTCTGCCGATCATGGCGGCGCCCAAGGGCGAGAACGTGCTGATCATCACCGGCGCCGGCGGCTCGGGCGTGCTGCTCTCGGACGCCTGCGTCGACAACGGGCTCAGGTTGATGGAGATGCCGCCCGATCTCGACGCCGCGTTTCGCAAGTTCATCCCGCCGTTCGGCGCGGCCGGCAATCCGGTCGACATCACCGGCGGCGAGCCGCCCACGACCTATCGCAACACCATCCGGCTCGGACTCGAAGATCCGCGGATTCACGCGTTGATCCTCGGCTACTGGCACACGATCATCACGCCGCCGATGGTGTTCGCCAAGCTGGTGAGCGAGGTGGTGGAGGAGATGCGGGCGAAGGGCATCGACAAGCCGATCGTCGCGTCGCTGGTCGGCGACGTCGAAGTCGAGGAGGCCTGCCGCGTGCTCTTCGAACACCGCATCCCGGCCTTTCCCTACACGACGGAGAAGCCGGTGCTGGTGCTGGGCGCCAAGTACCAGTGGTCGCGCGCGGCCGGCCTGCTGGGAAAATAAATCCGCGCTCGCGCGGGACGATTACTCTTTCTTCTTTTCGAACTTCAGCGAGGCCGAGTTCATGCAGTAACGCAGCCCGGTCGGATTCGGGCCATCGTCAAACACATGGCCGAGATGCGCGCCGCAGCGGCTGCACGTCACTTCCGTGCGCACCATTCCGTAACTTCGGTCGGTTGAGTTCTCGATCCTGCTCTCGTCCTTGGGCGCGTAAAAACTCGGCCATCCGCAGCCCGAGTCGAACTTGGTCTCGGAGTCGAACAGTTCGTTACCGCAGCAGATGCACAGATACACGCCCTGGTCGTGAAAGTCCCAGTATTGACCGGTAAAGGCGCGCTCGGTTCCCTTGCGGCGCGTGACCTCGAACTGCTCGGGCGTAAGCAGCTTGCGCCATTCGTCGTCTGATTTGACGATTTTCTCCGCCATGAGTTTCTCCCTCGGATGGAGCGCGATCGGTTCGCGCAAAAAAAAGCCGCGGCCAATCCTGTCCGCGGCCGCTCGTTGCCTGCGCACTCGATCAATGCAGCGCCGGCTGCTCCGGAGGCGATGTCAGCGGCACCAGCGGCTCGGGAACGCTTGCCGGTCCGACCGGCGTTCGCTCGATATAGGTTTGTGGAGCCGACGCGGGAGGCGCCTCGCCGGTTGATGCCGTGGTGGCGGGCGGCGCCGGAACGATCGGCGCGACATTCTGTCCCGGGTTATAGATCTCGCTGTATTCGGTGTCGCCGCTGAGCGCGGGCGCGAGCGGGGTCTTGGTCGCGAGGTAATGCATCGGGCGCGTGACGGTCCATTCCAGCGCGTAGCCGATGGGCGCGATCACATAGCTGAAAAGCTTCAGCACTTGGCCATCTTCGGTGTCCGTGTATTCGTTGGGATTCTGCTTGTCGTTATACGGACCCTGCTGCGCGCGGGCGAGCGCCGGCATCGCCATGGTCAGGGCCACAATCGCGCTGAGCAGGCAGCGTCGCATAACTCAGTTTGTGCCCTCGTCGCGCTATATGTCAATGCTCAGGGACCCGCAACCGATGAACCGACTCAGGCGGTGCCGGAAAAAACGCAACATGCGCAGCTATTTCCAAAGTCAGGCCACGCGCGCACTTACGCCGACCGGCGGCTTTCTCGGCGGCTTCAGCTTTTCGCTGAACCCATACGTGGGATGCGCGTTCGGTGCGGGCGGAGGATGTCCCTTCTGTTACGTGCGCGCGCTGCCCGTCGCGCGCGCGCGGCCCGGAGCGTGGGGATCGTGGGTCATCGCGAAATCGAACCTGCTCGAATTGCTGGCGCGCGAGCTTGAATCGCTCGAACGCGCCGGCAAGCTCCGCACCGCGACCATCTTCATGTCGAGCGCGACCGATCCATACCAGGGCCTGGAACGGAGGACGCGGCTTACGCGTGGCGCGCTGGAACTTTTCGCCGCGCGCCCGCCGTGGCGTGTGCTGCTCCAGACCCGCAGTCCGATGGTCGAGCGCGACCTCGACCTGCTCGTGCGCCTCGGGCCCGGGCTGATCGCGTCGATCACGGTGGAGACCGATGACGAGCGGGTGCGCCGCCGGCTCACGCCGACCTCGCCCTCGATTGCGCGACGCCTTGCGACAGCGCGCCGGCTGCGCGCGGCTGGAGTGTTCGTTCAGATTGCGATAGCGCCGATGATGCCGAACAATCCCGAGCGCCTGGCTGCGCTGGTCGACGAGGCCGCTGATCGCGTGGTGGTGGACACCTACTTCGCCGGCGACGGCTCGGGCGGCCGCCGCTCGCGCGCGCTCGGGATGGGCGAGCTTTATCAGCGGCTGGGCTACGGGCGATGGTTCGAACCGGGCGCTGAGCTTGCGCTGATGGACGCGCTGCGCGCCAGGCTCGGTCGCGAGCGCGTGCCCTTCAGCCGCGAGGGATTCAACGCGGTGTAGCTGTCTAGTTCGTTGCGCGTTGCGTGTGCGATAAAGTCGCCAGGCGCTGCAAATGGCCCGGTAAGGAGACACTTGCGATGGACTTCGGGATTCTGTTGCCGTTTCGCAACCCGCCGCAGTGGCGGCGGCCGATAACCGAGATCTACGACGAGCACATCCAGGAAGCGGTGCTGGCCGAGGAACTCGGTTACGATCACGTCTGGACCACCGAACATCATTTCTACGACGACGCATGGTCGCCCTCGCTGCTTCCCATACTGTCCGCGATCGCTCAGCGCACCAGCCGTATCCGCCTCGGCACCTTCATCATCATCCTGCCGTTCCATCATCCGGTGCGCGTGGCCGAGGACGCGGCCACCGTCGATATCATTTCAAAGGGCCGCCTCGACCTCGGCGTGGGACAGGGTTACGTGGTCAGCGAATTCGACAGCTTCGGCATCCCGCGTCGCGAGCGCGGCAGCCGGGTCGAGGAAGGCGTCGAGCTGATCCGGCGATGCTTCACCGAGGAGAACTTCTCGTTCGACGGCAAGTACTACCCGATGAAGAACGTCAACCTGACCCCCAGACCGGTACAGAAGCCGTACCCGCCGATTTGGATCGCGGCGATGGCCGAGAAGTCGGTCGGGCGCGTGGCGCGTATGGGATACCATCTGGCAGGCAGTGGCGGCGTCGATCTGCAGCAGATGTACGACGCGGGGCTGCGCTCGCACGGGCACGATGTGGCGAGCCATTACATCGCGCAGTTGCGCGCCATGTACGTCGCCGAAACCCGTAAGCAGGCCTGGGACGACGCCGAGGAGCATCTATACTACATGATGACCGCGTACGATCGCCGCTTTAAGGAGGCCAACGATCTGCCGTGGAGCGAGGCGGTCTTTTCGCGCGCGCAGGTGCCGCCGCCGGGTCAGATGCGCAACACGCCCGGACTTAGTTTCTTCCAGGCGCCGCTGGCCGTGGGCACGCCCGACGAGGTCGTGCAGGACATCCTGCGCTATCGCGAGGCGGGCCGGGTCACGCACCTCGTGATGTGGATGCAGTTGCCGGGGATGCCGGCGCACAAGGCGCGCCGCTCGATGGAATTGTTCGCCAAAGAGGTGATGCCGCGCGTGCGCTGAGCGCGACAGTGGCTTTGTCGTTTGACATGCGACACGTGGCGGGTTGCACCATGCGATGATACGGTCGATACCCCACAAGGGGTCGAGGCGGCTGTTTGAGGAGGACGACCCGAGCGGCGTGAATCGGGAGCATGCCGAAAAATTACGAGACATCCTCGCGACACTAAACGCCGCTCTTTCGGTTGCACATATGAACTTGCCCGGCTTCCGCTTGCAGCCGAGAATAGAGAAATCCCGCGGGTGCGCTAAGCGCAATCCACAAAACAGCTAACCCGAACAGCCAGCCCGGTCCTCGCGACGATGGGCTAGCCGCGCGCCTATCGCGAGGTCATGCGGGGCTCTCGCTTCTGACGAGATGGATCAGGCCGACCAGCACGACGGCGCCGACCGTGGCCATCGCCAGATGCCCCAGCGCGCCGTAGCCGGCGGTTGGCACGTTCAGCGCATCGAGGATCCAGTTGCCGATCACGGCGCCGATCAGGCCGAGCAGGATGTCCACGAACACCCCGTAGCCGCGGCCGCGAACCAGTTTTCCCGCAAGCCATCCGGCAATTAAGCCGATGAAAATCGCTCCGATCATCGACGTTCTCCCCCCGAGCGTTCAGCTTGCCGCGATCAGGCGGCGACGTATTGGTCGAGCGGTCCATTTACCCGGCCGCGCAGGATCGGCACGCACTCGGGCGGAAACTCCTGCACGATTTCCGCCCGCGCGTCGCGCAAGCGGGCGATGAAGCGGTCCAGTTGCCGCATCGCACCGGTCGGCAGATCGTGGAGCACCACCACGCTCCATGGCCTCGTGCGGCAGTCATTCAAAGCCCGCTCGACCCATCCGAGCGGATCCTCCCAGTCGCGTGGGACGGTGGTCCAGAGCACGCAGGTGAAGCCGCCGGCGCACAGATAATCCACTGCCCGGCGGTTGAGCAGGCTCGAATCGAGGGCGCCAGCGCCAAACGGGCGAAAGAACTTGTCCGGATGGGCGAGCGGGCCGAGCAGACGCTGCGCGCTGCCGATTTCCTCCTCGGCGCCGTCGCGATCCTCGCGGCGGCCCAACGGCCGGCCATGGGTCAGGCTGTGGTTGCCGATCCAGTGCCCTTCGGCATAGGCGCGTTCGGCGCGGGCGCGGCGGGCGGGGTCGGCAAGCTTGCGGCCGATGAGGAAGAAAGTCGAGCGCACCTGCGCAGCCCGCAGTGCGTCGAGCACGCGGTCGGTGATTTCAGGCTCAGGCCCATTGTCGAAGCTGAGCGTGACCTTCATACGGCGTCCCGTTCGATCGTGGGCATCGCGCGCCGCGCCGGCGCGAGTCTCGCGCCGGTCGAAATGCCCTTACTTTTTCTGATCCATCGGGGCGCCGCAGCACTTGAGCGCGCCGGCACCGCCCTTGGTGACGATGACCTGCGAGCCGCATTTGCCACAGATGTAAACTTTGCCGAGCTGGTTTGCCATGAGCGTCGATCACTCCGTCGAAGATATTGCGCCGCGCGGTTTCAAGCGCCGCGAAACAGTGGTTTGCGCTTGCCGAGAAAGGCGCGGATGCCCTCCGCGCGGTCGGCTGTGGTTTGTAGCAAGGCGTATAGATCCTCTTCAAGCCTTATGCCCTGCTCGAGCGTCACATCGTATCCCTTGCGGACGGCCTCTTTCGCCAGCCGCATTGCGATCGGCCCGCGGCTCGTGACCGCGCGTACGACCTGCTTGACGAGCCGCTCGAGTCCGGCGCGCCCTGCGGCGACGTAGGTGACCAGTCCCATGCGCATCGCCGCGTTGCCGTCGAGCGCGACGCCCGTCAGCAGCATCCTGAGTGCCTGCGCCGGGCCGACCAGCCGGGGCAGGCGCTGGGTGCCGCCGAAGTGCGGCATCCGGCCGTCCTTGAGCTGGCCCATCGCAAGCCGCGCGGAACGCGCAGCCACGCGCAGATCCGTCGCGAGCGCGAGTTCCAGCCCTTCGTCGGCGACGACGCCGTCGAGGATGCCCAGCGTGGGCTTGGTGAGCACCGCGATCGATTCGACGACGCGCGGCGCGATGCGCTCGACCTCGGGATCGAATCCGGCGCAGAAGTTGCCGCCGGCGCCGCGAATCGCGAGCATCAGCGCGTCGGCATCGTCCTCGACTTCTTCGGCCAGCTCGATCAGCCTGAGCGCCATCGCGGCGCTCAGGCGATTGCGCGCCGCCGGACGGTCGAGCGTCGCCACGACGCATCCGCCGGCGCGCGTCACCTCGACCCGGCCGGCACCGTGCGCCGGGCGGGTGCGCCTAGGGCTGCGCCGCTTCCGGGCCCTTGTCACGCAGCTCCTTGCGCAGGATTTTGCCCAGCGGGTTCTTGGGCAGCGCGTCGATGAACTCGATCGTCTCGGGCCGCTTGAAACTGGCCAGCCGCGTGCGGCAGAATTCGGAGATCTCGGGCGCGGTGACATCCTGTCCCGGCCGCTTTACGACGAAAGCCTTGACCGTCTGTCCCCACTCGACCGAGGGCACGCCGATTACCGCTGCCTCCTCGATCGCCGGATGGCTCATCAGGACGGTTTCGATCTCGGCGGGCGCGATATTCTCGCCGCCGCGGATGATCATGTCGTCCTTGCGCCCGGCAAAGAAAACGTAACCTTCCTCGTCGACCCATCCGAGGTCGCCCGTCGCGCGCCATCCTTCGGGCAGCCGCGAATCGTCCTCGCGCCCCGCGTAGCCCTTCATGATGCGCGGAGTGCGAATGAGGATTTCGCCGACCTGTCCGTGAGGGAGCAGCTTGCCGTCGTCGTCGCGCACCGCGACCTCGACGTCGGGCAGCGGCCGGCCGATCGAATTGAGCCGCTTGAGCTTGAGCTCGACCGTGCGGGCGTCGCCCTCGAGGCGATGGTCGTCAGGGCCGAGCACGGTGAGCGATGAAGTGGTCTCGGTCTGGCCGTACGCGTTGACAAAGCCGACGGTTTTCGGGAAGGCCTCGATCGCGCGGCGGATGGTCTGGATCGGCATCGCGGCGCCGCCGTAGGCGAGGTTGGTCAGGCTCGAGAGGTCGGTTCTGGCGAACGACGGCTCGTCCAGCAGCTGCTTCATCATCGTCGGCACGACGAAGGCGTGAGTGACCCGCTCGCGTTCGACCAGCTGCAACCAGCTTTTCGGATCGAACTGCGGCATCACGATCATCCGCCGCCCGGTCCACATGTTGGTCATCATCGCCGTGGTGCCGGCGATATGGTAGAAGGGCACGCATACCAGCGCGACGCCGCGATCGCTGCCGTCGGCCATCTCGACGTTGGCCGTCACATAGGCGGCGAAGTCGCGGAAACGGAGCATCACGCCCTTGGGTAGCGAGGTGGTGCCGCTGGTGTACATCAGCACCGATACGTCTTCGTCCTCGACCTCGCATTCGCTCTCATCGACTTCGGCCTTCGCCACCAGGTCGGCGAGCCGCGGCATCCCGCCATTGCCTTCGCCCCAGGCGATCGCTTTGGCGGTCTTGAGCTTCGGCGCGACGCGCGAAACCAGGTCGAGATAGCGATCGCCGACCAGCAGCACCTTGGCCCCGGCGGTATTGATCATGTACTCGAGCTCGGCATCCTTGGCGCGGTAGTTCAGCGGCAGCCAGGTAAGACCGGCCTTGGCGGCGGCGTAATAGCCGGCGATGTAGCTGTCGGAGTTGGTGTCGAGCGCGGCGATCACATCGCGCGGCGCAAGTCCGAGGGTTTTGAACGTCGAACTGAGGCGTCCGACTTTTTCATTGAGCTGCGCGTAGTTGAGCCGGCGATCGCCAAAGACCAGGATCTCGTGGTCGGGAACGATCGATCCGGGAATGCTGATGAAGCTGACGGTGTTCACGCTGATTCCTCCAGGGCGGCGCGTCCCTTTGCGCGTCGGACGCCCGCCGATGCTCGCGCCGGAGCGAGCGTCAAAGCTTGAAGTCTGAGGGCAAGCCGGCGCTCCAGCGCCAGGCCTTCGCTGATTGGCAGATCGAGCCCTTCCCAAACCGCCAATTTGGCCATCGCGACCCGCGCTCGCGGCAAACGACTGAGCGCGCGCGCCATCGTCCCCGCCGCGCGCGTCAGGGACGCCCTGGGCACGACTTCGGCGACCAAACCTATTGCTAAAGCCTGCCGGGCGTCAATCCAACGGCCGGTAAGACAGAGGTCGAGCGCCCGCCCGAGTCCCAGGCGACGCGCGGCGGTCTGCGTGCCGGCGACTCCGGGAATCATGCCCAGTCCGGTTTCGGGCAGGCAGAAAACGGCGTCCTCGGCGGCGATCGAGATGTCGCACAACAGCATCATTTCGAGGCCACCGCCGACCGCATAGCCATGCGCGGCGGCGACGGTGGGGATGGACAGCGCACGCAGACGGCCCCATACGTCGCGTCGAAACCGCACCCAGCGGGCGATGGTCGGCGACGGCGCGGTGCCGAACTCGCTCACATCGCCGCCGGTGGAGAAGGCGGGGCCGGCGCCGGCCAGTACCATCGCCCGCACCTCGGAATCGTCCTGGATTGCGTCGAGCGCGGCGAACAGGTCGTCGCGCATTGCGACGTTGTACGCATTGAGCCGGTGCGGTCGATGCAAGGTGATCCAGGCGATGGCGCCGCGCTTTTCGAAACGGATCGTGTCGAAGGCGGGGCGGGTCGCCAGGGAGGAACGGGAATTGTGCGATAGCTGCGCCATGAACGTGACGCGGGTTGCGCAAGGGGCGCGGCGGATCAGGCCGAGAACAGGTCGGCGCCGGGGCTGGCGGCGATCTCGGGCCGACCGCGCTCGAACACGACGCGTCCGCCGATTATCGTGACATCGACCGGCAGGTTCATCAGCTCGGCCGGCTTGAGCTTCAGCGGATCGCGCGGCAGCACGATCAAATCGGCAAAGCGCCCTGCGGCAAGCTCACCCGCATTGAGCCGGCCGAGCCGTGCCGCCTGCGTGGTGAACAGTCTGAACGCCTGGGCGATCGGGATGCGCTCGCCGAGGCCGATTTCATAGCCCTCGAGCGACGAGCGCATCGCCGCCGACGCGATCGCAGCCAGCGGACGTGCGGGTGTAACCGGAGCATCGGTCGCGCCGGCGACTTCGATGCCGGCCTCGAGCAGGCTGCGCGTACGATACAAATACGGCATCAGACCGGGTTCGGTGGCGTACTTGGCGCCGCGGTAATAGGCGAAGCCGGGGTTGGTCACCACCCACGCGCCCAGCGCCCTGAGGCGTTCCATGTGCTCGGCAGTGATCACGCCGCCGTGCTCGATGCGGAAGAGCGGAGCGCCCTCGGCCGCGGCCGGCATCCCGCGGGCGGCGGTTTCGAGCGCGTTGAGCGCGAGCTCGAGGTCTTCGATCTCGGTGCAGTGGAAAGCCGAGTCGAGGCCCGCCATGCGGGCCCGCGCCACCCAATGGGCGATCGCGCGATGGTCGGTGCGCGGACTCTCCATGAATTTGATTGCCGGCAGCGGTATTGCGGCAGGCTGCGCGGCGCGCGCCGCCGCTTCGAGCTGATCCAGGTAGGGCGCGCCCAGCATCATCGAGACCCGTTGCGTAACCGCGCGTGCGCCAACCAGACGCGCCATCGTGCCGACTTCGTCGGGCCCGTTGCGCACCGTCGCGTCGGTGAAAGCGGTCACGCCGGCTGCGGCCAGTTCGCGGCTGAACAGGCGCGCGCGCGCCTCGAGCTCGGCCTGAGTGACGCGCGGCAGACGGCGCGAAATGTATTCCTCCATCCCCGCCACCAGCCCGCTCAGGCGGCCGGTCGCGTCGCGAATCAGCAGCGCTCCCGGAGGCGGGTTGAAATCCGGGGCCTCGAGGCCCAGCGCCGCGATAGCGCGCGAGTTGAGCCACGAGGCATGGAGCGTCTGATGGCGCAGGCGCAGCGGGTTCTTGGGCACGGCGGCGTCGAGCTGCGCGCGCGTCGGGCCCTGGCGCTGCGCGAGCAGCGCCTCGTCGCATCCGAAAGCACGCAGCCAGTTTCCCGGCGGCGACTTGCTCGCCGCCACGCGCAGCTCGGCCAACAGCTCGTCGAGCTGGCGGTAACGCCACAAGCGCAGGCCCGCAGCGGCCGCCGCGCCCTCAAGAAAATGCAGATGCGAATCGATGAAGCCGGGAGCGACGATCCGCCCGGCGAGACCGATCAGATGCGTGCGCGAGCCGACCAGCGACTTGAGCTGCGCGAATGGCCCCAGCGCGAGAATCGAGCCGCCGGCGACCGCGATCGAATCGCTGTCCGGATGACCGAGGATCGTCCCGTCATGCAGAACCAGATCTGCCTTGAGGCCCATCGGCGTGGCCAATCGACTGCTATCGCAAGCGGCTCAGCGGGATAGTCTGCCGGATGCCCGCGCGTCGCGCGCATCCGGCGGCATCCGCGGAACTCAATCGGAGGACGGAAGCGCTTTGGCCTCTTTGATCTTCATCTCCGCGTCGCAACATTCGATTGCGCCGTTGCCCGGTTTGTTGCACAGCACCTCGGTCCCGCACTTTTCGCACAGGTAACGCTTGCCCAACTGGTTCGCCATCACTGACACTCCCGCAATCGCCGCCGTTGCCGATGCATGCGGCCGCGACAAGATCTTCGAATCGAGGATGCCGATTGGAATCAAGGCCGCACGGTCCCCTGCACTTTTTCTAAAGCATTCGAGCCCGTTCTTCAATCGATGCTGCCGATTCCTCACGCGAAAGGCAGCTCGCTGACCGCCGCCGCTGATTCGCCGCCGTCCGCATTCTCGACCGTAACCGCGGTTCCCGGCTCCCATGCGCTGTGATGCAGTATTGCGAGCGCGATCGCGCCCTGGCGCGGCGAGCGCAGGGGACTCGTGATGCGGCCGACCTCCTTGCCCCCAAGCATCACCCGCGCGCCCGCCGCCGGCACCTCCGCGGCCGCGATGCGCAGGCCCATCAGCCGGCGTTTGAGTGCGCCACGGGCGGTCGCGCGTTCAACGGTCTCCTGTCCGATATAGCAGCCCTTATTGAACGAGATTGCCGATTGCAGCCGCGCCTCCAGTGCGATCGTTCGCTCGTTGGTATCGACGCCCGAGCGCGCGGTGCCGCTCTCGACGCGCACGATCTCGGCCGCTGCCGCAGTCACCTCGCGGAGGTCGGCGGACGAGCCGCCGGCGGCGGCCAGTCGCGCCACGATTGCGCGCGCGTCCTGCCGCGGCGCGAGGATTGTGAATGCCGGGCGGCCGAAGCGCGTAACCTGTGCAACCAGCAAGCTGTCGTCCTCCGCGGTGGCGAAGCGCCCCGCGCCGCAGAGCGGCGCCTTATCGCCGAAAGCGGCGGCCAGGGCGCTTGATGCTCGCGGCCCGTCGATCTGAATCACGTCGCCTAAGCGGACTGCGCCAGCGTCCTCTTCGAACTCGACATCGTCGGCGACCAGGAAACGTTCGAGATGCGCGCGCACCGCCGGCCATAAATTGCGCTCGAGCTCGAGCAGCAAGGCGTCGGTCCGGCACCAGACGTTCGCATCGGCGATCAGATGGGCGTGTTCGGTGAGAAACAGCACAGGCGTTACGTCGCCGGGCTTGAGGCCCGCGATATCGTTGCTACACATCCCGTGCAGAAACGAGGCGCGATCGTCGCCGCTCATGCGGACTACGATTCGCTCGCGACAAAGGCGGACGCCGGCTCCCTCGCGTAGAGCGCGGTAATCGGCCTCGATGCGGGCTTGCTGCTCGTGGTCGAGTTTCGGCTCCATTGACAGATCCTGTGCGGTATCAAATCTCGTCTTTTCAGGCGCTTTGGGGCGTTTCCGTGACCAGCTCCTGCAATTCTATCATTGCCGGCGATTTCGTATACTGGGTGACGAGGACGCGGACGACTCCAGTGGCGAGATCCGCGCGCGGCGGCGTGATCGATCGAGGTGCCTTTGGGCTGTGATGTTTCGTCGCGGCATGAAACGGGAATCCACGGCAGTCCGCGCGGCGCCCCGTGGCGCGAGCGCGAGGCGCCGTCTCGTCGCCTGCTGCGCGTTAATGATGGGCGCGCTGATGTGTGCGCCGGTTGTGCCGCTTCACGCTGATGAAAACGCGAAGGCTGCCTCGGGCGAGCTCAGCAACCAGGCTTTCGCGCTTCTGAATTCGCTCAATGCGTCCAACCCCGATGGCAGCGCGAACAGCGGCGGCAAGGCCCTCGTTGGTCCGATCGCGAGCTTTGCCGGCGACGCGCAGACACTTAATCAGGCGCTTGGCGCCGGCGATACCGCGGCGGCGCGGCGCGCTACCGCAGCGCTGGACGCCGACGCGGCGTCGGTCGATTCCGCATTGAAGGCGCATCAGGGGGCGATCAAGGCGGCGCAATGGGATTCGCTCAAGCATCAGCTTGCGGCGATCGAAAAGAGCGTGCCGCCGGAACCGCGGTCCGGTGCCGCGGCCGCCGGAACTGAACCACCCGCCGTGGCAGCGCCGCCGGCAGTGCCGGCCGCGCGTGCTGCGGAGCCGCCGCCGGCCGATGCCGGCGTGTCGGGCGCGGCCGCGACCGCATCTTCGGGCGCCGCCACCGCGGGACCATCGATCAAGATCGAATCGCGGCACACGACCGGCGACGTCACGCGCATCAAGGGCTACTTCGAAGGCACGGCGCTCAAATCGGCCGGCATTTATGAGGGCGATCAGAACGTCAAGCCGATTCGGGTGGACCACGTGATCGGCCAGCAAAAGGTCGATTTCGAACTCGCGCTGCGCGATGCCGACGTGATGACCAATGTGCGCGTCTTCGACCAGGCGGGCCGCATGGCCAGCGCATCGGTATTCGGCGAAGAATCGACTGCGCTTGCGAGCAGCGGCCGCGAATCCGGAGTCACGGTCGACCGCGGCGCGGGAGCCACCGAGGGGAGCAATACCGCCGAAATCCCGAGCGCCCGCGCGCCCGCATCCGGCGGGCTCGAAGGCTCGTCGCCGGGTGCGGATGGCCTCGACGAGGACAGCAGCGGCGGCCTCGGCGGCGGTTTAGGCGGGGGCGGACCGAGCTCGCCGGTCGGCAATGTTCAAATCAACATCGAGTCGATAAACCCGGTAAGCGCGCTCTCGCATACCTACCAGATAGCCGGACAGATAATCGGTCGCGGCGTGCACGGCGCCGCAATCTACGTCGACGGCCGGCCGGTCAAACGCATACCGGTCAGCCGCGGCGCCGCGGTCAGCAATTTTCATACGACCTTCATGATGAACGGCGCGAGCGCAACTATCCGCGCTTTCGGCGCCGGCAATCAGTACGTCGAGTCATCGATCGAGATTCCTCCGGCGGTGGCTTCGTCGCCGCCGATCGTGATCGCGCCGATCAATCCCTACGCGCCGTTCGGGGCGAACCCGTATGAGATGAATCCGTACGGCGGAATGTATGGCTCGCCTTACGGTTCGCCGTACGGGTACAACATCAGTCCGTTCGGAATCTCGCGCTATCCGATTAGTCCGTACGGCGGAACTCCCTACGGTGCGGTGCCGTTCGGCGTCAATCCCTATGCTGCGCCAATCAACCCGTACAATACGAGGGTACCGCCGATGGGACCCGCGGGCAGATGATGCGCAGTGCTTGCTTGCCGCGCCCGCCGCGCGTCGGTTAAAATTCGAGATTCACCCAAAACCGCTCGAGCAATCGACACTTCGCGAGTTTACCGACGATGCTGATTCAGGCGACCCAACTACGCCAGGGGATGATCCTCGAATACAACAATGGCCTGTGGCGCGTGATGGCGATCAGCCATATCACGCCCGGCAACTGGCGCGGGATGGTCCAGACCAAACTGCGCAACGTCAAAACCGGCACCCAGACCGAGAACCGCTTCCGTTCTGAAGATCGCGTCGAACGCATCATCCTGAGCCAGGTCGAGATGGAATTTCTCTACCAGGAAGGCGACGATTTTCATTTCATGAACACCGAGACCTACGATCAGATCACCATTCCCAAAGAGCTGATCGAGGACGTGGTCGGCTTTCTCACGCCCAATCTCAAGGTCGAAGTTGAATTTCACGAGACCACGCCGCTCAACGTCTCGCTGCCCAAAACCGTCAATCTCAAAGTCGTGCAGACCGACCCGGGCATGAAGTCCGCCGCGGTCACCAACACGCTGAAGCCCGCCACGCTCGAGACCGGGCTGGTGGTCCAGGTGCCGCACTTCGTGCAGGAAGGCGAGACCATCACGATCAACACCGAGACGCGCGAATACATGGCGCGCGCGAAGTAGGTGCGTCGTCCGCCCAGGTCAGGTCGGGGCGGCGGCCATCCGAAGCTCTCGCGCCCCGGCGCGGGTCGACGCGCGCGCGATTTCGCGCGCGCCCAAGCGGCCGATGCACCCTCTCGCCGCTCGAGCGAACTATCGCGCCAGCCGGGGCTGCGTCTCATCTCCGGCATCTACATCGCGCACGCGCAGCCCGGATTCGAGAGTATCGCCGCCGAAGAGATCGCGTGGCGCTACGCCCAGCATAGTGACCGCGATCGCTCACATCGCCCGGCTCTACGCGAACTGGGTCGGCGCTCGGTGCCTGATCGCGCCGGAATGACCATTTTCAGCGCGCCGCGGCCGGAACCCGCGGGCGGCGCCCGCACAATCGAAGACCTGTTCGCGCTCGCCGGCTATCGCGACGGGCTGGGCGCGGCGCCCGCCGCGCTCGAGAAGATTCGCATCGCGGCGCACGAGGCGCCGTACGTCGAGAACGCGCTGATGGCGCGCGTGCGGCTGACGCCCGGAAGCCGCGCCGGTCGTCGTCTCAGGTTTCGCGTGATCGCAAGGGTCGTCGGCGAGCGCGAATTTCGCCGCCTTGATTTCCAGCGCGCGGTTGAGCGTGGCATCGCCGATCGCGCCGACCATTCGTGGCGCCCGGCAGGGGAAGAGGCGGAGGTCGAATTCTGGGCGACGCTGATCGATTCCGAATTTTTCCTCGCCGTGCGGCTGACGGACGAGCGCTTGCGCCATCGCGAATCCAAGGTCGCGCATCGCCCCGGCTCGCTGCGCCCCTCGGTGGCCGCGGCACTGTGCTGGCTCACACAGCCCGCCGCGCACGATTGCCTGGTCGATCCGATGTGCGGGGCTGGAACGATCCTGCTCGAGCGCGCGCACATGGGCCGCTATGCGATGATCGCCGGGTTCGATCGCGACCCGGATGCGATCGCGGCGGCGCGCGAAAATATCGGCCCGCGCTACCGGCCGATTGGCATCGCGCGCGGCGATGCGATCCGTCTGCCGCTGCGCGACGGCGCGGCGTCGCATCTCGTGACCAATCTGCCGTGGGGAACCCAATACGGATCGCATGGCGAAAATCGCCGGCTCTATCCGCGGCTGCTCGCGGAGTTCGCGCGCGTGGTGCGCCCCGGCGGGCGGATCGTGATGCTCACGGCCGAGCGCGCACTTATGCGGGAGGTCACCGAGCGCGCGAGGATGCACGTCGAGTCTATCCGGCGGGTCACCATCCTCGGCGCCGCCGCGGTGGTCTACGTGTGCTCGGTGTGACGCGCGTCAGCGCATCGGCCTGGTCAGCACATAGCTCACGCCCGTGTGGCTGAACCAGATCTGGCCGTTTTCGCGGCGCACGTGCAGCCCCGAGCGGTCGGTCTCGAGCGACGCTTCCATCATCTCGATAATCCGTGCGCGGCGTTCGGGCGGCGGACCGCCATGCGCCATCCACGACTCGATATCATAGCTGGTCCGCAGCCGGCCGCAGTGGGCGACCTCGAGGCCGGCATCTGCGATCATGCGATCCCATTCCGAGACCGGAATCGCGCGCGCATGCGAGGGATCGCACAGCCGCTCGACGCGGTTGTGATAGTCCGACTTGGCCGGATCCTCCGAAGTGGTCTGATCGACGATCACCATCCGTCCGCCCGGCTTGAGCACGCGCGTCATTTCCGCCAGCACCTCGCGCGGGTGAGCGAAATGATGGAAGGCGAAGCGGCAGGTGGCGAGATCGAACCGTTCGGCGCGAAACGGCATCCGTTCGACGTTGCCCTGCATGAAGGCGACATTGGCGATCGCGCGGCGCCGAGCCTCGTCGCGGGCGCGCGCGAGCAGGCGGTCGGTGGCGTCGATTCCATCCACGCGCCGGCAGCGCGCCGCGAACGCCAGCGCGACGAATCCGGGTCCGCAAGCCACATCGAGCACGCGCCAATCCGGCCGCACTCCGGAAATCTCGACCATGTCATCGAGCAGACGCGGGTCGGTGACGACCTTCATGGTCGAGTAGGCCTCGGCCTGACGGCGGAACTGCTGCTGGACCAATGACAAATTGTCCGGTCGATCGCTATCGCTCATACGTCTTCACCCGCCTAAAGCTTACGCCACCAGCGCGGCGGGCGTACAGGATCGCGGCCGGCGCCTCGCGCCGCGTGCACTTGCGGAATTGCCGGCCGGCGCCGCAAAATGGCGGTTCGTCACCGGTCTCGCGAAAGGCGCCGCGCACAAAGGACTCGCGCGCGAAGGAACTGCAAACGATGGCCCAGTGGAAAACCGAGCTGGTACCGCCCGCGCCCCGAATTGCCGTCGATCACACGGGGGAGGGCGCGCTCGTCATCTGTCTGCACGGGATCGGCGGCAATCGCACCAACTGGCACGATCAGCTGCCCGAGTTCGCCCGGCATTTTCATGCCGCGTCATGGGATGCGCGCGGCTATGGCTTGAGCGACGATTACGAAGGGCCGCTCGACTTCCATGACTTCGCGCGCGACCTCGCGCGCGTGCTCGACCATTTCGGCGCAAGGCGGGCGCATCTGGTCGGCCTGTCGATGGGCGGGCTCATCGCGATGGACTTCAGCGCGCTCTTTCCCGAACGTGTCGCGACCCTGACGTTGTGCGATACGCTGCCCGGCTTCAGCCATCTGAGCCCCGAGCAGAGCCGCGAGTTCATCCGGCTGCGCCTCGAGCCGCTGCTCGCGGGCAAGGCGCTGAGCGAGATCGCGCCCGGCGTCGCGCGCTCGCTCATCGGCAAAGCCGCGCCGCCCGCGGTTTACCAGCGCGTGGTCGACAGCATGTGCGCGCTGCATCGCGAGTCCTACATCAAGACCATCCGCGGGAGCGCGCGTCCGGATATCCAGATCGAGCTCGAGAAAATCCGGGTGCCGGCACACGTGGTGGTCGGCGACGAGGATTTGCTGACGCCGCCCGCGCTGGCGCGCTCGATGAGCGAGCGGATTGCGGGCGCGCGCCTGACGATCATCCCGGGCGCCGGCCATCTGCCGAACATCGAGCGGCCGCGCGAGTTCAACGCCGCGGTCCTGCCGTTTCTACTGGGGCATCGCGAAGCCGCCGCGTAGCGGCGTTGCGGAAGTGGAGCGTCGGCGCTGCGGCCGGCCGTCAGCCAAGCGCGCGCAGGCGCAGGTCGCGCGCCTGGCTGCGATACGGCTCGGGCAGGGCAACTTCGGCGGCGTCGAGCCAGTTGCGCTCGAGGCGATAGAACTCGCGCGTCTCTTCGAAGAAGACGTGCACCACGACGTCGTTGAAGTCGAGCACCGCCCAGTGGCCGTGGCTTGCGCCCTCGACCGACAGCGGATGCTCGCCCTCGCGGCTCATCCGTTCCTCGATGCCGCGCACGATCGCGCGCACCTGCACGTCGGAGCGGCCAGTCGCGATGATGAAGTACTCGGCAATCGAGCTCAGATGCTCAACCTGCAGCACGACCAGATCGTAGGCCTTCTTCTCGAGCGCGGCCTGCGCGATGGCGATGGCTTTTCCCTGTGAATTCACGCGCGATGCCGTGGCGCAACGCGCCGCCGCCATGCTGCGGAAGCTTCGCGAATCGCGGTGTGGAAGCGTGATGCTTGAGTCACTGGCGCGTCAGTACAGCCCGTGCCGCTGAATATAGTCAACCACTTCGTTGGGCATCAGATAGCGCACCGATTGCTGCCGGCGGAGCTTGTCCCGAATGAGCGTGGCTGAAACCGGAAAGACGGTGGTTGCGACAAAGGAAAGCGTCTGGCCGCTGGAATGCACGTAATGATCGTCTTTTCTACTGTAACCAAAGCGCTGCAATGCGGCAAGCGTGATGCGCGGCGGCGTGCCATCGTCCGACGCCTCGCGCGTGTGCACCACGATCGAGCTCAGCCGCGCAAGTTCGTCGCATTCCTTCCACGTCTCGAAATCCGCGAAAGCGTCCGCGCCCATCATCAGGAACAGCGTCGCGGGCGCGCGCAGCGTCGCCCGAAAATGCCGCACCGTATCGATGGTGTAGGAACGGCCGGCCCGCTTGATCTCGACGTCCGAGACCATGAAGTGACGATTGCCCTTGGTCGCCAGCCGCACCATCGCCAGACGATGCTCCGCCGGCGCCAGCCCCTCGGCCGGCTTGTGCGGCGGCACGGCCGCAGGCACGAAATAGACCAGGTCGAGCGCGAGTGTCTCGCGCACTTCTTCGGCCGCGCGCAGATGGCCGAAGTGGATGGGATTGAAGCTGCCGCCGAGGAGTCCTACGCGCATCGGCCCGCGCCCTTCGTGCCGGTTCGATCAAAGCTCAATTTCGCACCTGGCCGCTGCCCGCGATGAGGTACTTGTAGATGGTCAGCTCGCGCAGGCCCATCGGGCCGCGCGCGTGCAGGCGATTGGTCGAGATGCCGGTTTCCGCGCCGAAGCCGAACTCGAAGCCGTCCGTGAAACGCGTCGAGGCATTGACGTACACGGTCGCGGAATCGACCTCGTGCTGAAAACGAGCCGCCGCCTCGGTGTCCGCGGTGACGATGGCGTCGGCCAGGCCCGACCCGTGACGCGCGATATGCGCCAGCGCCTCGTCGATCGAATCGACCACCTTGACCGCGAGGACCAGGTCGAGGAACTCGGTGTCCCAGTCGGCCGCGGAAGCCGGCTTTACCTCGGGCGCGAGGGCGCGGGTGCGCTCGCAGCCCCGCAGTTCGACGCCCGCGCGCCGCATCCGCGCGAGGAGCCGCGGCAGGAAGCGCTCGGTGACCTCGCGATGAATCAGCAGGGTTTCCATCGCATTGCACACCGACGGCCGGCTGCATTTCGCGTTGAAGCAGATCGCTTCGGCCATCTCGAGGTCGGCCGCGCGGTCCACGTACGTGATGCACAGCCCGTCGAAGTGCGGCAGCAGCGGCACCGACGATCCCTTAAGCGCTTCCTTCAGGGCCTTGCCGCCGCGCGGAATGATCAGGTCGATGGCCTCGGGGTGGCGCTTGAGAATCTGGATTACCTCGCGGTCCGGATTCGCGACGAAACTGACGCCGTCGCGCGGCAACCCGGCGTGCTCGAGAGCGCGGGCGATCAAATCGGCCAAAAGCGCGTTCGACGCGCGCGCCTCCTTGCCGCCGCGCAGCACCGCCGCATTGCCCGCCTTGAGCGCGAGCGCGCCCGCATCGATCGTGACGTTGGGCCGCGACTCGTAAATTATCGCGATCACGCCGATCGGCACGCGCACCTGCGAAATCGCGAGCCCGTTGGGCCGCGTCCAGCGCGCCATCACTTCACCCACCGGGTCCGGCAGCGCCGCGACTTCCTCGACCCCGCGCGCCATTGCCTCGATCCGCGCATCGCTCAGCGCGAGCCGTTCGACGAACGCGCCCGCCATCCCGGCGCCGCGCGCGCGCTCGAGATCGCCGGTGTTGGCGTGCAGAATCGCGCCGCGCTCCCGGCGCAGCATCGCCGCGAGCGCCGCCAGCGCCTGGTTTTTGCGCGCGGTCGCCGACAAAGCCAGCGCGCGCGCGGCGGAGCGCGTGCGGCGCAACGCGTCCAGCGTTTCGGTCTCGAGGCTCACGTCAAAAAATCCGTCCGCGGGTTCATGCCAGCTCTTCGATCAGCGCGAAATTGTCGCGATGGATTATCTCGTCGGCAACCTTGTAGCCGAGCGCGCGCGCGATGTCGTGCGAGCGCCGGCCCTTCACCTTCAGTATATCGGCGGCCGGATAGTTGACCAGCCCGCGTCCGAACTCGACGCCCTCCTGGTCGAGCAAACTTACACAATCGCCGCTCCTGAACTCGCCGCTGACTTCGCGAATGCCCGAGGGCAGGAGGCTGCGGCCTTTTTTTCTGAGCGCCTCGGCGGCGCCGCGATCGACCGTCAGCGCGCCTGCCGGGCGCAGGGCGAACGCGATCCAGTGTTTGCGGCTTTTGAGCCTGACGCGCGTCGGCAGCACCAGCGTGCCGCACTCGCGCCCGGCGTCGAGCGCCGCGCCGAGCGCATTTTCGCTCCGGCCGGGAGCGATGATCGTCGCGATTCCCGCGCGCGCCGCCTGCTGCGCCGCCTTGAGCTTGGTCGCCATCCCGCCGCTGCCGAGCGGCCCCGCGCGATCGGCCACCAGTCCGCGCATCCCGCCCTCGGCGTCGGTGATGAGTGGGATGAGCTGCGCGTCGGCGCGGGCGCGCGGGTTGCCGGTCAGCACGCCCGGCACGTCGCTCAGAATGACCAGCAGATGCGCCTGCGCCATGCCGGCCACCAGCGAGGAGAGCACGTCGTTGTCGCCCATGCGGATCTCCTCGACCGCGACCGTGTCGTTTTCATTGATGATCGGCACGACGCCGGCGGCGAGCAGGGTCTGGATGGTATGGATCGCGTTGCCGCGGCGCGCACGCTCGGCCACGTCCTGATGCGTCAGCAGAAGCTGCGCCACGGGACGCCCGCATGCGCCGAACGCGCGCGCCCATTCGCTCATCAGCTCGATCTGGCCGGTGGCGGCGGCGGCCTGCCGCGCTGCAATCCCGGGGCCGCCGAGGCGGCTGAGCCGCGCGCGGCCGGCGGCGATCGCCCCAGAGGTCACGATGATCGTTTCGCGCCCGGCGCGCATCAACTCGTCGATTTCCGCGGCCAGGCGCCCGATGATCTCCGGCCGAAGCCCGTCCGCCTCCGACACCACGGCGCTGCCGATCTTGATCACCACGCGGCGGGCGCGCGCGACCAGCTCCGCCTTGTAGCTCAGCTGTGACATTGCGCTTCGATTGCGCCGAGCCCGAGCAGCCGTGCGATCGCCGCGACGAGCGGCTCGAGCCCGACCCGCCGTTCGGCCGAGACGACGAAAATCGATCCCATCCCATGCTGAGCCACGACCGCGCCGAGCGCGCGCGCGGCCTCCTGCGCGCGGTGGTCGCCGACCAGGTCGGATTTGTTGAGCGCGACGATCGCCGGCCGCGCCGCGAGCATCGGGTCGAAGGCCGCAAGCTCGCCGCGCACGGTGAGGAAATCGCCTTCCGGATTCGCATCCACATCCAGCACGTACACCAGGACGCGGGTGCGCGCGAGATGACGCAGAAAACGGATGCCAAGCCCCTGGCCGCGATGCGCCCCCTCGATGAGACCTGGAATATCGGCCAGGCTGAAGCCGCCGCCGTCGGCGAGCTGAACCCGCCCCAGGTTCGGCGTAAGCGTCGTAAAAGGGTAGGGCGCGATCTTGGGATGGGCCGCACTGACCGCGGCGAGCAGGGTCGATTTGCCGGCGTTGGGCAGGCCCACCAGGCCCGCATCGGCAACCAGCCGCAGCTCGATTCTGATCCAGCGCTGCTCGGCCGGACTGCCCGGCGTGGCAATTCGCGGAGCGCGACGGGTCGCGGTCGCGAAATGCATATTGCCCTTGCCGCCGGCTCCGCCGCGCGCGACGGTGGCGCGCTCGCCCGGCATTACCAGGTCGGCGATCAGCTCGCCGCTCGCCTCGTCGGACACCATCGTGCCGGGAGGGACGCGCACGACGAGATCGGCGCCGGCGCGGCCGTATTGATGCTTGCCGCGGCCGGCTTCGCCGTCGCGTGCGACCAGGCGCGGGTTGAATTTGAAATCGAGCAGCGTGGCCAGTCCTTCGTCGACTTCGAAGATGACGTCGCCGCCGCGCCCGCCGTCGCCGCCGGCCGGTCCGCCGAACGGACGATATTTCTCGCGCAGGAACGCGATTGCGCCGTCGCCGCCTTTGCCGGCGGCCACGAACACTCGCGCTTCATCGACGAACTTCATCGCTCAACGGCAAACGCGCGCGCGGCGCGTTTACAGTAGCAGCTCCGCCAGCGCGCGCAGCGCTTCGACCTGCCGCGTCGCGATAAGCATCGTGCGCACGGGCGAGGACTTCCACGCCGCGAGGCGCTCGGCGATCCGTTCGCGCGGTCCGAGCAGCGCGACCTCGTCGGCGAGCTTGTCGGGCACCGCGGCGACCGCCTCATCGCGCCGCCCGGAGAGAAACAGGTCCTGGATTTTTCGCGCCGCATCCTCGTAGCCGGCGCGGCGCGCATAGTCGTTGTAGAAGTTCCGGTCGCGCGCGCCCATCCCGCCGATATAGAACGCGAGGTTCTGTTTCACCGGCTCGCGGCATTTCGCGATATCGTCTCCCATCACGCAGGTCACGAAGGGTGCGACGTCGAACCTGCGCGGGTCGCGCGCGGCGGCGGCCTTGCGAAAGCCGCGTTCGAGGCTCGGCTGGAACAGGTCCCAGCGTTCGGGATTCATCCACACCGGAATGATGCCGTCGGCGATTTCCGCCGCGAGCGCCATACCGCTCGGCGTGATCGAGGCCATGTAGATTTCCATGTCGCGCCGCCCGTGCAGAATCGAACGCAGCGGCTTGCCCAGGCCGGTGGCGCCGGGTCCGGTGTACGGGATCTGATACTCGGAGCCCTGGAATTGCAGCGGCGCTTCGCGCGCAAGGATTTTGCGCACGATGGCGACGTACTCGCGATAGCGGACGAGCGGCTTGCCGTAAGCGACGCCGTGCCATCCTTCGACCACCTGCGGCCCCGACGGTCCGAGACCGAGGATGAAGCGTCCGCCCGACATCGCGTCCAGTGTCATCGCGGTCATCGCCGTCATCGCCGGCGTGCGCGCCGGCATCTGCATGATCGCGGTGCCGAGCCGAATTTTCTTCGTGAGCGCGCCGACCCAGGCGAGCGGCACGATCGTGTCCGAACCCCAGGCCTCGCCCGTCCACACCGAGTCGTAACCCAGCCGCTCGGCCTCGATTACCAGGTTGAGCGAGTCATGCGAATGGGAAAATCCGTACAGCACTCCAAGCCGCATCGCGGTCGCCTCCTCGCGCCCGGGCTGCGCTTCGCTAATGCGCCGGACGCGATATTCATCATAGACAAAACAAAAGCCCCGCGGCTTTGGCCGCGGGGCTTGCAATTGAAAATTCTAAGCCGTGCCGGCCGTGGAAGCTAAGCTTCGGCCGGCGGCTCGGATACTGCCGCAGCTTGCTGCTCGCCTGCCGACGCCGACGGTTCAATCAAAACGCGATGCTTGTCCGTGCGGAAGGTCTCGTACTTGACCACGCCGTCGACCAGCGCATAGAGCGTAAAGTCGCGACCCATCCCGACGTTGCGTCCGGGATGAACCCGGGTGCCGACCTGCCGTACCAGGATGTTGCCGGCCTGCACGGTCTCGCCGGCGTAAACCTTGATGCCGCGGCGCTGCCCCGGACTGTCGCGGCCGTTGCGCGTCGAGCCTTGCCCTTTTTTGTGCGCCACGAACCTGTCTCCCTGCTATTCGAGCCGGCGTCCGCCGCCGGCTCAAGCCTGAATGCGCGCGCTACTGGGCGCGCCTGATCTCTTCGATTCTGAGCACGGTCAGTTCCTGTCGGTGACCGCGTTTGCGCCGGTAATTCTTACGGCGCTTTTTCTTGAACACGATGATCTTGGTGCCGCGCGGCTGCTGCACGATGCGCGCGCGCACCGCTGCGTCGGGCACCGTCGGGGTGCCGATCGCCGGGGCGTCATCGCCGCCGATCGCGAGCACCTCGCCCAGCTCGACATCCGCGCCGACCTCGCCCTCGATGCGCTCGACCGTGATCTGGTCGCCTACGCCGACGCGATACTGCTTTCCGCCTGTCCTTACGATGGCAAACATCCGATTAATCCGAACCTTCTTAGCTACCGGAGCAGGGCGGCCGTGTCAAATTGGCTGCGTCGGTCCGCAGTACGCAGGGGTGCCGCTGACGCGACGCCCGGCGTTCGGCCGCGCATCGCGATCAACCATGCAATTCGAGGCTTTTCAGTCGAGGCCCAGTCGCTCGCGGCCTTCCGGCGAGATCATCTGCGGAGTCCAGGGCGGATCCCACACCAGGTCCACGTTGGCCTCGCCGACCCCGGGCAGCGAGAGCAATTTCTGGCGCGCGTCGATCGCGATCGATGCGCCCATTCCGCAGCCCTGCGCCGTGAGCGTCATCTTGACGTCCACCCGCTTGGCGCCTCCCTCCAGGGGCAGGACCTCCATCGCGTAAACCAGCCCCAGGTCAACGATATTGACCGGAATCTCCGGGTCATAGCAGGTCTTTAGCTGTTCCCAGACCATCGCTTCGAGGTCGCCGGAAGCCGCGGCCGCTGAAACCGCGTCCTCGGCGCTTTTGCCAAGCGCGTCGGCGTCCTTGCCCGCGATTCGATAAAGCCCGCCGTACGCCGGCACCTGCACGGTGAAGCTGCCGCCGAGCGACTGCGTGATGAAGACCTCGAGGCCCTTCTCCAGCGTGATCGGACTGCCGAGCGGCACCTGGATCGCCTCGCATTCTCGCGTGAGTTCCACTCGTTCCATGTTGATTATCCTGTAGCGTCCTTGACGGCTATTGTAAGCGCTTGACCCATTCAGCGCCAGTTGGGCGTATTCGGCAACTCTGCCGGCTCTTCGAAACTCCGCGAATGGAACCCCGCGAAGCTCCGGCGGGTTGCACATTCAACCTTCCAGCCGCGGCTTAAACCGTACAAATTGAGTGTTCAAGGCGACGATTCGGAGGTCTCGTGACGATGGGCAAGCTCGAGCTGTATCAGTTCGGTCCGCTGCTCAACCAGGAGTCGGCGTCGCCGTTCTGCGTAAAGGCGCGTTACGCGATGCGTTACAAGCGCGTGGCGTTCGACACGATCAACGCCACCTCGCCGCTCCAGGTGCGCAGACTCAATCCGCGCGCGAAGCTGCCGGTGCTGATCGACGACGGCCTCAAAATCGTGGATTCCAGCAATATCGTTCGCCATCTCGAAAGCCGCCAGCCCGAGCCGCGCCTGTATCCGCAGGAGCCGCGGGCGCGCGCGATGGCCTTGTTGTTCGAGGACTGGCGGATGAATCGCTTTACTGGCACGTGGTGTACGAACGATGGCAGGTCAGGGAACAGTTCAGGAATTTTGGCGAGGTCGTGTTTGCTCCGGTGCCGGCGGCGATACGGCCGGCGGTCACGGTCCTGTTCGCGCGTCACACGCGCCGCCAGCTACGGGCACAGGGCCTCGGTCGGCTGAATCTCGACGATCAGCGCGACAGGTTCCGCGCCGCGCTCGACTGGCTCGACGCGATGGTGGATGGGCGATTCCTGACCTGACCCGAAATGACCGTCGCCGACATCGCCGCCGCGGTTCAGGTCGATGCGCTCAACCTGCCGATTACCCCGCTTGCCCAGGCCGAGATTCATGCGCACGCGAAGGTGATGAAATGGCTCGAGCGCACGCTGCAGGCCGTCGGCTAGCGCTCCGCTCGCGCGGCTGCCCGTGTGCTCCATGCGGCACCCGCTTCAACGCGCTCGTCGCGGCTTAGCGGGCAAAGTCCTCGGTAACGTAGGCAGTGCCGTCGGCCGCGCGCGCGATTCCAATCCCGGTGGTCGCGAAATCGCGCGACAGCATGTTGGTCCGACGCTCCTTGTCGCCAAGCCATCGGCGAATGGCGCGCTCGGCCAGATGCGCCCCGTCGCGGTCGCGATCCTGGTAGAGGTTCTCGCCGATCGCGCCGGAGTTCACGCCCACGCTTGACGCGCGTTCCCCCGGCGTATCGCCGGCCGGGCCGTAATGGCCCAGGTAGTTGCGCAGCGCCATGTCATAACTGTGGCCGCGCGAGGCCAGCATCAGGCGCCGCGATAGTTTCAACGGTGGCGCATCGCTGCGCTGCCGCTCGTCGTTCACCAGGCGCAGGATCTCGGCCTCCTGAGCGCTCATTCCCGCCATTGGATCGGTCGTGACTCCGCCAGGTGGCACGAAATAGAACCAGACCAGCACGCCGCCGGCGAGCGCCACCCCGAGCGAGGCCAGCCCGACGCCGGCCGTGCGCCGGCCGCGTCTGCGGCGCGCGCCGGTGGGGAGGGGAATCACCTTTGCCGGACCTTTGGGGATGCGTAATGACCCGCGTCCGCTCGCCGAATGGCCACTCATCGCGATGCTCGCTTTCCGGGCTCGGCCGGCGCTGGCCGACGGTCGGCGCGCCGGCGCCGCGTCAGAACTTCTCCTTGAACGGCCGCACGTCCAATTCCTGGGTCCACGCGCTTGGATCCTGATGCGCGAGATGCCAATACGCCTCGGCAATCGCCGCCGGCTTGAGCACGTCCTCGTCCTTGAGCGAGCGCATCGCCGCGCGCGTGCGGGGAATGTCGATGATGCCGTCCACGTTGACGTAAGCGACATGAATGCCGCGCGGACCGAGATCGCGCGCGAGCGATTGCGCGAGCCCGCGCACCGCAAACTTGGCCGGTCCGAATGCGGCCGACTTGGGCCCCGCCTTGACCCCGGCGGTCGCGCCCGTGAACAGCATCGCGCCGCGCGCCTTTGCGATCATGTCGGCCACGACCTGCCTAGCGCACAGGAATGCACCGAACGCGTTGACCCGCCAGGCGTCTTCGTACTGCGCCGGCGTGATCTCAGAGATCGTGCCCCAGGCCGCGTTGCCGGCATTGTAGAGCAGCACGTTCGGAGCGTCCATTTTGCTTCGTATCGCGTCGAAAGCGCGCGCGACCTGGGCGGCATCGCCCACGTCCGCGGTAAGAGCCATCGCGCGGCCGCCCGCGGCGCCGATCCTTGCGGCAAGATCGTCGATGAATTCGCGCGAGCGCGCGATCATCGCCAGCGCGTATCCGCCGTCCGCGAAGCGGTGCGCCAGCGCGGCCCCTAATCCGGGTCCGACGCCGACCACCACCGCTACTCCGGGCTGTTGTGTGCTCGAGGCCATTGAAACTCCGTTACCGCGACAGGGCCGCGACGCCGGCCGCGCCACGACACAAGTTTAATGCCCGCTCGCCTGGGACGGCGCAGCGAACCCGCTCCAACCTTAATGCAGGTCGATTTGCCGGAGCAAATCCGCAACCCTGCTTTCCATCGGTCGCTGACGGCTCATGCGACTCCGTGCCCCGTATCAGCTATCCTCGTTGCGGCGCGCGCGGGAGGGCGGCGCAGGCGATGCTGGAACTGGTGATGTTCGACGCCGACGGTGTGCTGTTCGAGTCGGCCGAATCGAATATTGCATACTACAACGCGATCTTCGCGGAACTGGGCGAACCGCCGCTCAGCGCCGAAGAGGAGCGCGCGTGTATCTTCATGGCCGCGACCCAGGTGTTCGAGTTTCGTGCCGCCGGCAAGGCCGCCAGGTTGAATCGCATGCGCGAGCTCGCGCGCAGAATCGACTTCACGCCGTTCTTCAAGCTCCTGCGGCCGCCGTTCGAGCTGCGGCCCTTCCTGCTCGGCCTCAAGCGCGAGTATCGGGTGGCGCTGGCGACCAATCGCTCGGCGACAACCCGCGGACTGATCGAGCATCTCGGCCTCGCCGGCGTGTTCGACGCCGTCGCGAGCGCCTACGACAAGGTGCGGCCCAAACCCGCGCCGGATATCGTGCTGCTGTGCCTGGAGCGCGCGGGCGTGGCGCCGGAGCGCGCCGTTTACGTCGGCGACAGCCAGATCGATCTGGATGCGGCGCGGGGAGCGGGGACGCATTTTCTCGGCGTCGGCGCGCGCGTCGAACACGAGCATTGCGTGGCCACGCTGGGCGATGTACCGGCTGCGCTCGAGCGATTCAGACGCCCGCGGTAAAGCGCGTCTCAGTCGAGGTTTGTCTTTCGCCGATCGCAACGCGGATTTGCCGCGATTGAAGAGGCGCCGAAAATGAGCCAAGGGAATTGCATGCCCCTCGCGTTTCGTCATGCGCCGCGTCGCCTTGCGCCGGCGCTCTTCCTGCTTTGCGCGGTCATGGCGGCGGCGGCTACGCGGATCGCGATGGCGACCGAGCCGTTTCACTACCCCGCCGTGCTGCGCAGCGGCAAAAAGGTTGGTGACCTGGTTCCGGGAATCAGCACGCTCGATGGCGTGGTCAGGATGTTTCCGGCCGCGCCCGAGAATTATCCGGGCAATCCGCGACCGCCGGTCGGATATCCCGAGGTGAAGATCGGCAAGGTCCAGCCTCAGCCCACGACCGTGTTCAATCCGCCGGGGACGAGTTACGCGCTCTTCTTCGACGACCACGACAAACTGGTGATTATCGAGGACGCGCACTCGCCGCTGGGCGGGCTCGGACCCGCAGCGATCCACAAGCGCTTTCCCGTGCTCAAGGACACCGGCCACGACGAGCGGGTCATCGAGCTTCAGGGGCAAATCGACCGCTGCACCGTGATGATGGTGCTGTTCAGCGCGCGCACGCTCAAGGTTACCCGCGTCGCATACGCTTACACCTGCCCCACCGGGAGTTCGGAAACCACGCGGCGCGCGGACAACGCGCGCTGTTCATGAACAGCGTCCTTCGCATTGCTCGCCAAGGCGCGCGCGGCGCAGTGGCGATGCGGACGCCGGTATATTGCGACCGGCGAACAGGGTACCTTGGAGAGAACCCGTTCTGAGGTGTGTTGCCTATGCGTCCGCTTCTGATGCGCCCGGTCCTGGGCGCTGCAGTGTTGATTGGCATGCTGGCGGTTGCGCAGCCGACGGTTTTGCCCGGTGCGGCGAATGCCGCGTCCGGCGACGTTACGGTCCCGCAATCGGCGCTCAATTCGCTGATCGGCGAGCCGAATCAGCATTTCCGTCGCGCGTTCGATTCGTATGCTCGGGGCGATGCCGAATCGGCGGCTTCGGAAATCCGCGCCGGGGCGGCGCTGATCCGGATCGAGGCCGGTCGCGGCGGCGCGCAGGACGAAGCGAAGCTGCGGACGACGGCGAGCGAGCTGGACACGCTTGCCGACAACGTCGTGAACGGTAACGTCGGCTCGCGGCGCGATCTCGAACTGGCCTTCGCGCACGCCGAGCTTGCCCTGGCTTCGCACTACCGCTCGCTCGCCGACAAGGCGGTGGCCGACAAGGACCGCGCCGGCGCGGCGCGCTGGCTCAAGGCCGCGAGCGATTGCGTCGATGACGCGATGGCGTGGACCGGCCAGGCGCCCTCGGGCGCGCAGGCCGAGGCGTCCGACCAGATGCATGCCCTGGAAGCGAAGATCCACACCGGCGCCAACTGGACCTACGACGAGGCGCGGCGCGGCGTCGGCTACCTGGGCACGCAAATCCAGGACCTCGGCCAGCAGATGCAGACCTTCGGCAACTCGCAATCGCACGGCGCCGGCCACTGAAGGCGGGAAACGCCTGTCGCGCCATGCTGTCCACCGGTCAGCTTTAGGTCCGAAAATTTCGCGCCATCGAGGCCGATAGGAGGGAGCACGCCTTCCAATGTTATCGCAGGTTTGGTTGATAACCGGAGCATCGCGCGGCCTGGGTTTGTCGATCGCGCAGGCGGTGCTTGAACGGGGCGGCACGGTGATTGCCGCCGCGCGCGATCGCCAGCGCGCGCGCGAGGCTCTGGGAGCCTCTGAGCGCGTTTTCCCGGTCGAGATGGATGTGACCGACGGCGCGTCGATCCAAAACGCGGCGGCAACCGTGTTGCGCCGCTTCGGCAAAATCGACGTGCTCGTCAACAATGCCGGCTACGGATTGATTGGCGCGATCGAGGAGCTCGAGCCGGCGGAAATCGAAGGCGTTTTCAAAACCAATTTTTTTGGCGTGCACCAGGTGCTACGTGCTTTCCTGCCGGCGCTGCGCGCCCGACGCGCCGGATGGATCGTCAACATCTCCTCGGTCGGCGGGTTTTCCGCCAGCGCCGGCGCCGGCGCATACAATGCCAGCAAGTTTGCGCTCGAGGGTCTCTCGGAAGCGCTCGCGCAGGAGCTGACGCCGCTCGGCATCCGCGTGCTGATCGTGGAGCCGGGTTATCTGCGTACCGACTTTCTCGATGACTCGATGCGCACGGCGAAGACCACGCTCGCGGATTACGCCGAGACCGCCGGCCGCACCGTCAAGCTGATGGCGGAGCGCAACCGAAAGCAGCCGGGTGATCCGCGCAAGGCCGCGCGCGCAATCGTGAACGCAGTCGAGTCGGCGCATCCGCCGCTGCGTCTGATACTGGGTCCGGACGCGGTCGAGCGCGTGGCCAACAAACTCGCGGCGGTCCGCCGCGACCTCGATGGGTGGCGCGAGGTCGCGATGTCGACCGACTTCGATCGCGACCCCGAGTAGTCCGTGCCTCAGGGCGCCGCCGGCTTCGGCATGTTCATGAAAATGACCTTATAGCCGAGCATGTTGCTGGTGCCCGTCCCGCGGCATTGAAAGGTGCTCGTGGGATCGTCGTACGGGTAGCTGTAAGCGGTCGGACATGCGCGTTTGAGGTTCACCAGCCACGGCTGGATTTCCGCATCCCATACCGGGTCGTTGGCCGTCAGATCGCCGACCGCGGCGCATTTGCTGGTGCCGTTCTTCGGCCAGAATCTGCTGAGCCCGTCGGCGTCGTCCTGATCGTGCGTTGCGCATCCGCAGCACGTCGAGGGATAGGTTTGGGCGGTGCTGCTGTTGTAGCAGGAGGTCGTGTTGCCGGCACTGTCGCCGCCCTTGGCCGCGCAGGCGAAAAGCGAGGCCCGGGTGGTTTGACTCGAGTTGTCGCCGTCGAGGATCGATGCCCCGCAGTCGAGCGGGCCGAAAACAAAGCCGGGATGGCCGGCGCAAAAATCATCGGCGCTCCACCAGCCGGCGAATTCCCCGCACTGCTGTAGAAAGATTCCCAGACCCGGAATCAGTTGATTGCCGCAGTAACCGTTGCCGTGGCAATCCTTGCCCCGGGTGCACTGGCAGTAATGGTCAGTACTGCCCTCCGCCTGCAGGCATTGAAGCGAACCCGGGCATGCATTGGGGTCGCCGGGAGTGCAGGTGAGATAGCATGCCCCCGGCGCTCCGGAGCATGTATAACCCGCCGGACAGCCAGTGGGAGTGTTCGCCGTGGAACAGGGTTTCGAGCTGTCGAGCAGAAGCGGTATGTAGCTGTGCGTCGTGCCCGGTGGATAGGGCACGTTGCCGATGTATTTTCCGAAGTCCCAGTCGCACTTGCCTCCCTGCCAGGCTTTCAGCCCGGGAGCTTTGCACCAATAGGCCGCCGTCGTACCGCTGGGTGAGGCCACCGGCTGGCCGGGCAGCGGCCGCATCATTTCGGCGACGTTGGCGCCGTTGATCACGCTGATGTCATAGAAATCGTTCTGCTGAACCTGCAGCGTGAACTCGGCGAGCGAGGCGGGCGGGGCACCGGCCTGGCCGGTTGGACAATCGGAGTTCGGCGACGCGCCGCAATCGCCGGTCATGCAGTTCGTGCCGTCCGGGTCGCATCCGGTTCGAGGCGCCACACCGCCGCTCCACCAGACCTCGGAAGGTATACTGCCGCCGTTCCATGAGACAGACGCCTGGTCGAGGCAGAATTCCGCCCAGCCGCCCGGCTGCGGCGGACTCGCCGACCGGGCGAGTTTCCAGGTAAACGCCCCCGCGCCTGAATGCGCCACCGGATTGGGCAGTTTGAAGTAGCACCAGTCGGTGCTGGTGTTGCACCCCGCGCCGGTGCCGCAATCCGAGTCCTGCGTGCAGGCGCAATTCAGGCCGTTGTTGGATCCGGCTCCGGTGGCCACCGATGTCCCCGGGCAGGCAAGCGTCCCGGACTGCGTGCCGCACATGCATGCTCCGGTCGAGGAGTTGATCGTCGAAGGATTGGCCAGACAGGACGTGTTCGCGTCAACCACGCAGACCGATCGCAGCGCGCCGCCGCCGCCACCAATCCATATGGGTTGCGATGACTTGTTGGTGACCAGCAGCTCGCGCTGGTTGGCGCCGCAAGTGGCGGCCCGTGCCGCTGACGCGCAGGGTCCGGCGAGTAATGTCAAAGCCAGAAGGAAGAGAATCGATTTCAATGCTCCCGTCGTCCGCCTCATCCCTCGTCCTCCCTCGGAGCGTAAACAATCAAGAAACTTCTATTTCTTATAAGAATCGCAAAT
>Ga0209581_1001102_pt1 | contig 35726 bp, 30 predicted proteins | sample Coa_R2_FD_187160 | JGI IMG/M metagenome (GOLD analysis project Ga0209581, IMG submission 187160) | Surface soil microbial communities from Centralia Pennsylvania, which are recovering from an underground coalmine fire - Coalmine... | ecosystem: Environmental > Terrestrial > Soil > Unclassified ...
TCGTCTCCGAGCCGGACATGCGCACGCCGGAAGAAGCCTACGCGTACCTGACGACGCTGCGTCAGATTATGCTGTACACGCGCGTGAGCGACTGCAACATGGAGGAAGGTTCGCTGCGCTGCGACGCGAACGTGAGCGTGCGAACGAAGGGCTCGAAGGAATTCGGCACGAAAGTGGAAGTGAAAAACCTGAATTCGTTCCGCTACTTGCAAAAAGCGCTGGAATACGAAATCGAGCGGCACATCGGCGTTCTCGAAAGCGGCGGGAAGATTCACCAGGAAACGCGGCTCTGGCACCAGGCGGAAGGCTTCACCGTGCCGATGCGCTCGAAGGAAAAGGCGCACGACTACCGCTATTTTCCCGAGCCGGACCTGCTGCCCGTGCACGTGAGCGCGGCGTGGCGCGAGGAAGTGCGGCAGACGCTGCCGGAATTGCCGGCCGCCAAGAGGGCGCGGTTCGTGGAGCAATACGGCATCACGCCGTATGACGCCGGCGTGCTGACGGATTCGCAGGACCTCTCGGACTATTTCGAAGCCGTGGTCAAGGCGGGCGCGCCCGGCAAGAGCGCCGCGAACTGGATGCAAACCGAGCTTCTACGGCGGCTGAACGATTCGGGCAAGGAGATCGGCGCGAGTCCGGTTTCGCCTTCCGCGCTGGCGGAACTGATCCAACTCGTCGAAAGCAGCCAAATCACGGGCGCGGTGGGCAAGAAAGTGTTCGCTACGATGTTTGAAACGGGGCGCGGCGCCAAAGAGATAGTGGCGACCGAAGGCCTCGGGGCAAAGGTGAGCGAAGACGCCATCGAGCAGGCGGCGCGCGAAGTGATCGCCAAAAATCCGGAGAACGTGGCCAAGTACAAGTCCGGAAACGAAGGAGTGTTCAAGTTTTTCGTGGGCCAGGTGATGAAAGCGACGCGCGGGCAGGCCAATCCGCAGGCTGTAAACGATGTCTTGAAAAAGCTGCTATCCTGAGCGGCAAGGCGGTACGCCTTCGAAAGAGACCAGGACGCCGCGGCACTTCCAAGGGAGAAAATCATGCTGAAAACAGGGGACAAGGCTCCGGAGTTTCGCGTGAAGACGGACGAGGGGAAGGAAATTGCGCTGAGCGACTTCCAGGGCAAGCGCGTGGTGCTCTTCTTCTTTCCGAAGGCGAACACTCCCGGTTGAACGACGGAAGCGTCCGAGTTTCGCGACGCAAAGAAAGAGTTCGACAAGCTGGACACGGTGATTTTCGGCATGAGCGCGGATTCGGAAAAGGCGCTCGCCAGCTTCAAGAAGAAACGGAAGCTGAATTTTTCGCTGCTCAGCGACCCTTCGCACAAAACGATTGAAGCTTACGGCGCGTGGCGCACGAAGAAGTTCCTCGGGCGGTCGTACAAGGGAATCGCGCGCAGCACGTATTTGATCGGACGCGACGGGAAAATCGAAAAGGTTTGGGATCCGGCAAACGCCAAGGGCCACGCGGCGGAAGTGCTGCAAGCCATTAAAAGTTGACGGCCGAACGTCGAAGGCACGCTAAACAAAAAAGGGGCGGTTAAGAGCCGCCCCTTTTGTATTTTTGCTTGCGCTGATTTCTCGCGGAGCTTAGTTGATGGCGATCGCGGCTTTCGTCGTGAACGCGAGGCGCGTTTCCGCCGGGAATTCTACGTCCTTTTTGCCCGTAGCTGCCGCCCCCGCGGTCCCGGCTCCCGCGCCCGCCAGCGCGCCAATCGCAGCGCCCTTGCCGCCTCCGGCGAGCCCGCCGATCAACGCGCCCGCGCCAGCGCCGCCTCCAATGAACACCGTGTCACGCTTGGCCTTGCTGCCTTCGGTTTTGCCGGCGAGGCTGGAGGAAACCGTGTAGGACTTGCCGTTCACCGTTATCGAGTGTACGCGCAGCCAAAGCTTCGCCGGCGTGGAAAGCCGGCCGGAAGGCTGCACGCTGGCCACGGTGAGCTTCACCGTCGCGCCCTTCGGGATGACGACCTTGCCGTTCACCGTCACGTTCTTCGAGACGCTGCCGGTGACCGTCTCGCCGACTTTGGCGCTCTTTGAGCTCACGGACTGGTCGAGCGTCACGCTGATGCTCGTTCCGGCGGGAACATTGGTCGCTGAGCGCACGGCGGCAGGAACAGACAAAAAAAGTGCAACAAATACCGAGGAAAACCGAATCGCAGATTTCATCTCCGTCACCTCAAGAAAGTATCTGGGCTTAGTCTATCAGTGGAATAGAGTGGCGGTGGCGGGGTAACGCTAAAGAGACAGCACCAGTTCGTCGGGATCGGCGGGCGAGGGCGAGATGAAGAGGTTGTCGATGAGGCGCGTTTTGCCGAGGAACACGGCCAGAAGCACGTACGAGGAGCGCGCGAGGCGCACGACGGGCTCAAACGTTTCCGCGTCCACGATTTCCGCGTAGTCCAGAGTGGCCAGTGCCTCGCGCTCGACAACCTCCCGAACGATCCTCTGCAATTCCAGCGCGTCGCGCGTGCCGAAGGCAATGGCTTTGCCCGCCGCATCCAGCGCGCGATGGAGAACCGTGGCCGCGGCGCGCTCCTGCGCGCTCAAGTAGGAGTTGCGCGAAGAAAGAGCCAAGCCGTCCCGTTCACGCACGATGGGGCAGACCGCGATCTCCACGTCGAGATTCAGGTCGCGCGCCATCTGCTGGACGATGCGAACCTGCTGCGCATCCTTGCGGCCAAAATAGGCGACGTGCGGCTGGAAAATCTGGAACAGCTTGAGCACGACGGTGGCGACGCCGCGAAAATGTCCCGGCCGCGTGCGGCCTTCGAGCCGCTCGCTCAATCCCTCGACGTTGACGTAGCTATGGAAACCGCCTGGATACATTTCCGCGGCTTCAGGCGCAAACACCGCGTCCACGCCGGCGGCGGCGAGCTGCTCCACGTCGGATTCAAATGCCCGGGGATACTTCGCGAAATCCTCGTTGGGGCCGAATTGCTTCGAGTTCACGAAAATCGAAGTGAAGACTTTGGAGCATTCCTGCCGCGCGCGGCGAATCAGCGAGAAATGTCCCTCATGCAGCGCGCCCATCGTGGGAACCAGGCCAATGATTTGATTTTCCGCGCGCGCCTGCCGCGAAACTTCCTTCATCCAGGAGATCGTGCGAATGATTTCCATGGAAGGCAGGAGTTTAACCGACGGGGCCACATTCAGCGAACTGCCTGCTGCAAGCATACGGCGAGATCCTTCGGTCCTTCGCCGGAGCGCCGGGCTTCAGGGTGACAGGGTGATGTGAGCTGCGCGCGGGCATCAAGCTGTAGCGGCAGCGGCGCGTTCGCGGTAGAAGTGCATCAGGTCGGTCAGGATCGGCTTCGCGCCAAGCTGGCGAAGCATGGTGGTGATCTGCCCCCGGTGGTACGTGCCGTGATTCACCACGTGCTGCATGGATTGCCACAGCGGGTTCTTGTACACGCCGAAGTTGATGGTTTTGTACTCGATGACGCGGTCAAGATCGGCCTGCGTCAGCCCGCGCACGAAAGCGAGCAGCGGCGCTTCCTGCGCGGACCAGTGCGCGCGCAGCGCGTCAACGGTCTGTATGGAGGAGAGGTCCGGAATCGAGCCTGGAGAACGCCCTTCGAACCGCTCGTGCCAAACCCACTCCGCACCGCAGATGTGCATGAGCGTGTCCCGCACCGAAGAAAAGCTCGAGCCGAGCTGCCGCGTGAACTGCTCCTGCGACAACTGCGCCGCGGCATCCAGAGCGCGGTGGTTGGCCCACGCGTTGTAGTCATAAAGTGCGCGAATTTCTTCAGGCGTCATTTCTCCTCCAAGCTGCGCTGGCAACACGCTGCAGGCATGCGCCGGCGCTTGATTCTGGAACTGACATTCTTCGCCTGTCCTCGTCGGATAGGCTCGGAACGGCGCTGCTCTTGCTCTCGTGCCGGGAGCACACTTCAATCCACGAGCTCCACGTCAATATTGATGGTTCTGCCGTCGCGCGCGGCTTGCGCCACGTGATAGGACTCCTCGTCCGATGGGAAGCTTCCGCTGCGCACGTCCGCGCAGTATTCGCGCACCGCGCTCGAAATGATTTCGCCGAGGTTCGCGTATTGCCGCGCGAATTTGGGTGTCGCGCCGAATGTCAAGCCGAGGAGGTCGTGCAGAACGAGGATCTGGCCATCGCAATCGGGACCCGCGCCGATGCCAATCGTGGGGATGCGCAGCTCGCGCGTGATCCGCGCCGCCAGTTCCCGCGGAATCCCCTCCAGCACCACGGCGAACGCTCCCGCGGCTTCCACGGCGCGCGCGTCGCGCACCAGTTGCTCGGCGGCGTCCGGCGTTTTTCCTTGCACCTTGAATCCGCCCAGGGCGTTGACCGACTGCGGCGTCAGCCCGACGTGGCCCATCACCGGGATTTCCGCCTCGGTCAGGCGCGCGATCAGCTCGAGGCGCCGCTCGCCGCCTTCGACCTTCACGGCTTCCGCGCCCGCTTCCTTCACGAAGCGCACCGCGTTGTTCACGGACTCGCCGATGTCCGCGTGATAGCTGCCGAAGGGCATGTCCGCCACGACCAGCGCGCGGCGGGCTCCGCGCCGCACCGCCCGCGTGTGATGCAGCATCTCTTCGAGCGAGACCGGCAAAGTGCTCTCATGACCCAGCACCACCATCGCCAGTGAATCGCCGACCAGGATCAGCTCCACGCCCGCTTCGTCCAGCAGCCGCGCGGTGGGATAGTCGTACGCGGTCAGACACGTGATTTTTTGCGAGTTTTCCGGGAATCCCGCAGCCGATTTTCTCTGCAGGAGTGCGGGCACGGTAATCTTGCCGTTACCCGTGTTGGGCAGAACGCTCATCTCGGCCTCCGGTGCCGCTCCCTAACTCTTTGCCGAAATCAGCAAAGGGTGGCCGCTCATGCGGCCCATGGGATGCAGCCCTGTACCTGAGCGAAGAATAGCAGACAAAGAAGTGCTTGCCAATGGGACTCGCGGGGCATCACCGATCGCTGCCCCTATCGCTGAGCCTGCGCGCGGCCTTTCCATTGGCCGCCGCGGCCAAGCCAGTACCGCACGGCGGAAAGCACCGTCGCTTGCGCATAAAAGAGCGCCGTGACCGGCAAAGTCAGCGCGTAGAGCGGCGAGAGCCCGTAGAAAACCACTGTAGGAAGAAACGTCGCGCTCATCAGGCACCACGCGAGCAGTCCTATCGGCCAGATGCGCTGCGCGGGCGACAAAGTCAGCACCACCGGGAAGACGAACGTCACCAGCAGTCCCAGGAGCGCCCCCGCAAGCCGAAGCGCCGAATAACGAAGCTGCGTGAAGGCCGTGCGTGCGATCATGTCGCGGATTTCGTCGAGCGTTTCGTAGCTCCGCAAGCTGCGGCTGGCGCGCGTCAATCCCATCCAGATGCGGCCTCCGGCACGCTTCACGGCGCGGGCCAGCGCGCAATCGTCAATTACTTCCCCGCGAATTGCGCCGAACCCGCCGATGCGCTCGAGTGCCGCGCGCCGCAGCAAAATGCAGCCGCCCGCCGCTCCCGCGGTGCGCGCCGAGGGCTCCGCAATCCAGTCCATCGGATAGAGCATCAGGAAAAAATACAAAAACGCGGGCAGAATCAGTCGTTCCGCAAAACTTCCCGCGTGCAGCAAGACCATCAGGGACGCCAGGTCAAGCTTGTCTCGCTGCCCCCGCGCCACAAGGCGGCTGAGCGTATCCGGCTCATGCACCTCGTCCGCGTCCACGAACCAGAAGAACTCGGGCGCGGAATTCGCGGCCTCCACGCCGGCCTGGAGCGCCCAGAGTTTTCCTATCCAGCCTTGAGCGAGCGGGGGAGCGGCCATCACTCGCACACGTGAAGCGGCATTGGCTTCCGAGGCTGCGCGCCGCGCCGCTTCCGCGGTGCCGTCTTCGCTGTGGTCGTCCACCACGATGACGGAAAATTCGCCCCGATAGTCCTGCCGGGCCAGCGAAGCGACCGTCTCCCGAATCGTATCCGCTTCATTTCTCGCAGGCACCACGGCCACGACGCGCGGCCAGTCACGCGGCTTCTCCGGCGCGTCGCGGTCCGCGTCAAAGCGCCAAACCTGCCAGAATCCGCCCCAGAAAAACGTGAGCATCAGCCAGATCAAAAAGACCAGCACAGCCACGGCGAGCTCGATGGAAGCGGAGCTTGGCATAATCGCAATTCGGCGCGCCGTACAGGATATTCGTTCCGAGCGTCAGAGCAAAATCGGAACATAGGGACGGACAAGCTGAGCCGTCGCCTCGACGCCGTGGTCCTTCGATCCGTCGCAGATAATCTGGCCGGCCGCCAGCGAGATATACTGATTCGAGAAAAGTTGTGGTTGCAACGATCATTCTCGCTGTGATTGTCATCGGATTGGTGGCCGGGCTGATCTACGTGCTCGGCAAACCCAGCCGCTATTCGGAAATGACCGACCACGAATTCGAGGAGGAAACGAAGAAGGGGCCGGGACTGGGCCAGGCGATCATCGGAATGGAACGCGCGCTTCGCCGTCGCGAAGTGGACTTCGTCCTCGAACAAAAGCAGCGCTTCGAAAAAGACTCCGCCGCGCCGGGCGGCGAGCCTCCCGAGGAAATTTCGCCGCTCAAGAAAAGCGGCGGGCAGAATTAGGCGAGGTCTTCCGCGCGAATCGGGAAGCGGCGGATTCGCTTCCCCGTCAGCGCAAAAACGGCGTTGCAGATAGCCGGCATCACTACCGGCAAACCCGGCTCGCCGATGCCGGTGGGCTCTTCCTTGCTCAGCATGACGTGCACTTCGGTCCTCGGCGCTTCGGCAATCCTCGGAACCTCGTAATCGTTGAAGTTCGATTGTTCCACGCGCCCGCCCTTGATGGTGATGGCGTCGTGCATCGCGGCGGAAAGTCCGTAAACTGCCGCGCTTTCCACCTGCGCGCGCACGCCGTCCGGATTGACCGGCCGGCCGCAATCGACGGCGTACACCAGCCGGTGAATCTTGATCGCGCGGTCCTTCACACTCACTTCCGCCACGCAGGCGGTGTAGCTCTCGAACGAATAATATCCCGCGATGCCGCGTGCGATGCCCTTCGGCAGCGGTTTACCCCATCCCGCTTTCTCCGCGGCGAGCTTCAGCACGCCTTTCAGGCGGGCCGTGTCGAGCGGTTTTCCCTCCTTGGGATTGTTGAAGTCGGGAATCTTGCGGTCGCCGCCGATGAGCTTCAACCGGAACGCCAGCGGATCCTCCTTCGCCGCGTGCGCCAGTTCGTCCACAAAGGTTTCCACCACGAAGCCGCTCGACGAGTGCTCCACCGACCTCCACCACGCGCGGGGCACGCCGCATTTCCCGAGCGCATACTCCGCGCGAAAGTTCGGCGTCTGATAGGGAATGAATACCGCGGTGCCGAACTCGCCCTTCTCCGCTTCCGCTTCGCCCTTGGGATTCCACATGGCCTGAATCGAAGTGGAGCTCTGGAAGTGCTTCCACACCGCGAGATTTCCCTGCGCGTCCAGCGCCCCCCAAAGCCTGTGATAGGAAGCCGGCCGGTAGAAATCGTGCTGCATATCGTCTTCGCGCGACCACAGTACCATCACCGGCTTGCCGTTCAGCTTCGCCGCGACCTGCGCTGCTTCCATAGCAAAATCGCCCTGATACCGCCGGCCAAAGCCTCCGCCCATCAGCGTCGTGTGCACGAAGACCTTTTCGTGGGGCAGCTTGGTTACCTGCGCGATGATGTCCTGCGCCCACTGCGGCGCCTGGGTCGGCACCCAGGCTTCGGCGCGGTCCGGCAGAATCTGCACCGTGCAGTTCATCGGCTCCATCGTGGCGTGCGCCGCGAAAGGAAATTCGTACACCGCCTCGATCTTTTCCGCCGCTTTCGCCAGTGCGCCGTCCGCGTCGCCTTCGCTGCGCACCACTTTCCCGGGCTTCGAGGTGTTTTCGACAAATTGATTTCGCAGCCACTCGCTCGACTCCTCCGCGTGCGGCCCTTCATCCCAGGTGATTTCCAGTGCGCGGCGGCCTTCCATCGCCGCCCAGGAGTTCTCCGCGACCACCACCACTCCGCCCGCCGAAAACGCGCCCGGCCCCACCGGATCGATGGTGAACACCTCCTGCACGCCGGCGACGGCTTTCGCTTTCGTGGCGTCAAAACTCTTCACTTTGCCGCCGAACACCGGGCAGCGCGCAACCACCGCATAAACCATTCCCGGCACGCGCGTATCGATTCCGAACTTCGCCCTGCCGGTGGCTTTCTCCGCTGCGTCCACACGTAGAGTGTCGTGGCCCACGATGGTGAACGTGCTCGAATTCTTCAGCGGCACGGTCTGAAAGTCCGGAATGGGCAGCTTCGCCGCGTCTTCCGCCAGTTCGCCGTACGTCAGGAAGTTCTTCCGCGCGCCGTGCAGCACGCCGCCGTCTTTGGCCGTGCAGGTATTGGGATTTACGTTCCAGCGTTTTGCCGCCGCCGCGATCAGCATCTCCCGCGCCGCGGCGCCCGCCTGCCGCAACGGCAGCCACGAACCGGCGACGCTTCCGCTCCCGCCCGTTCCGTGGCTGTAGATCGCGGGATTCGTCGGCGCCTGCTCCACGGTCACTTTCTTCCAGTCCACGGAGAGCTCTTCCGCCAGAATCATAGGCAGCGCGGTCATCACGCCCTGGCCCATCTCCGATTTGGCAAGGATCAGCGTGACGCGATTTTCGGGCGAGATGTGCACCCACGCGTCAAACGGATTCGGCGTCTTCTTCTCCTGCTCCGCGGCGGGATCCGTGTACGCGTAGCCGCACAGGTGAAAGCCGATGAGCAGTCCGGCTCCTCCGGCCGTGGAAGTCTTCAGGAATGCTCGACGATCCAGGGTCAACGTCGTCATGGGACACCTCGGTTTCTTGTGGAAACAACTTACGCGGATTTTCCTGCGGCCAGGCCCGCCGCGCGGTGAATGGCTTTGCGAATTCTTTGATATGTGCCGCAGCGGCAGATATTGCCGCTCATGAAGTCGTCAATTTCGGCGTCGGTCGGTTTCGGTTTTTTGGCCAGCAGCGCCGCCGCGGACATGATCTGCCCGCTCTGGCAGTAGCCGCACTGCGGAACGTCTTCTTCCATCCAAGCTTTCTGCACCGGATGGCTGCCGTCGGCGGACAGGCCCTCGATCGTCGTGACCCTTTTCCCTGCCACCGCGGAGACCGGCGTGATGCACGAACGCGTCGCTTCACCGTCAATGTGCACCGTGCACGCGCCGCACAGCGCCATGCCGCAGCCGTACTTCGTGCCGGTCAGGTTCAGCGTGTCGCGCAGAACCCACAACAGCGGCATTTGGGGATCGACGTCAACGGTCCGCGATTCGCCATTGAGTGTGAAGGTGACAGACATGGGGACCTCCGCATGAGAACGCTATCGTACTCCAATTCGCGCCGGAGTCAAAAATCTTCCGGAATCCGCAGCCGCTTGCCTTTTTTCGCCGGAGTGCTCGCGAATCCATCGGAGAATCAGCGGCACAACTTCGTCGCAAAACTTGCCGCTTCGCGTGAAGCCGTGGCTCATTCCATCAATCTCGACGTATCGGGCGCGGCCCGCGTGCATGCGATTGACCGTTTCGGCGATGGTTTCGCTGTCCGCGCGGCTCATCATTTCATCGGCCGAACCGCGAATCACCAGAACCGGCGCATCCACCCTCTGCCAGACTTCGCCCAGGTTGAGCCTCTGCAGTTGCTGATAGAACGCCGCGGGCCGGCCGTACTGGCCGCTTGGCGAATCGCCCCAGAGTGGCTTCCAATCGGGATGGCTCGCGAGAATTTGTCCGGGCGTCATGCCGCCGTTCAAGTAGAGATCATAGAACTGCGAATAGATTTTCTGAGCTGCGTCGATCTCTTCAGGGGACTTCTTCTGGCCCGTCAGGCGCCGCCGCTCGAGTTCGAGCATGTGTTCGTACCACGTTCGTCCCCAAGAGCCCGCCGAGACGAAACCGCGAACCGCATGCTTCCCCGCGGCCAGTGGCGAAAATCCGCCGCCATTGCTCAAGCCGATGACGAAAACGCGGTCCGCATCGGCGAAGTCATACTTGGAAAGCGATCCGAAGGCCGCCTGCCAGCCTTCAATTTCCGCTTGGAAGTCCGCTTGTTCGCAGACGCCCTCGCTTTCTCCCACGCCCGGTTTGTCCATCCGCACCGTAGCGAAGCCGGACTCCTCGATCAGGCGGCGCAGCAAGATGCCGAATCCGTCGCGCGTGGCCGAATCGGGATATTCCATCGAATCGCAACTGAGCCAGCCGACAAAGAAAATCACCGGCACCTTGCCTGAGGTAAGGCGCGGCCGGGTAGTGAAGGTTCGCAGCCTCTGCCCGCTCCGGTTCGTAACCCAGTCGTAGAGAACTTCTGCATTCTGGAACTGCTCGCGGGGACGCGGCTTAGCCGCCTGCGCAGCTCGGTCTTGGGCCGGTACCGCCGAGAGGCCTGGCGCAGTTATTGCGCAACTCAAGAGAAGCGCGGAAAGCCTCTTCATCGGCACACCTCCGCCACTGCCTTTGACGGTTGAGAAGAGGAATTGTTTCTTTTAAGGCGGCTGGTCGAAGGCTTGATTAGGCGTGAGCCACTTCTTCCGGCGCGGCGGGAGCTTTGGTTTCCGGTTCCACTCCGCGCCAGCCTACCGGACGCCCGCTGACGGCCTCCTTGACCGAGCGGAACAGCACCACGTACATCAACTGCCGGTAGTAGAACCGTTGCAGCAGCACCGGGGTCAGCAGCGTCCAGTCTTCGTCTTTTTCGAGCGCGAACGCAATCACGCACGTCAGGACGTCAATGAACAGGAATCCCAGGAAGAACAATACTGACCGCACCAGGTCCGCCGTGGCCCAGTTCAGTTGCGGCAGCCAGGAAACGTGAAGCTGCATCAAGCCCCAGACCGCCACCGACCCGAGAAACATCAAATCGATAATCGGCGAGATCAGCGGCAGCGCCAGTTGAAAAACGAAAATGTTCGGCAAGGCAATCCAGCCGAGCGTTCCGTGCTTCGGCCGAAGCAGCGTGTCGCGGTGCTTCCAGAAGGATTGCAGCGTGCCAAACGTCCAGCGGAATCTCTGCCGGACGAGCGCTCTCGGCGTGTCGGGGGCTTCCGTCCAGGCCACCGCTTCCTCTTCGTAGCCGATGCGCCACCCCAGCCTGCGGATGGCGATGGTCAAATCCGCGTCTTCCGCGACCGTGTCCGCCGTGATGCCGCCCGCCGCGTCGATTGCCGCCCGCCGCCAGGCGCCCAGCGCTCCGGGCACCACCGTGATGCAGTTCAGCAGGTCAAACGCGCGCTTCTCCAGGTTCTGGCTGGTGATGTACTCGAGTGCCTGCCAGCGCGTCAGCCACCGCGAGCGGTTTCCGACTTTTACGTTCCCGGCCATTGCGCCGACTTTCGGATCTCCGAAGTGGCGCACCATTTTCCGGATGGCATCCGGCTCGATTTCGGTGTCGGCGTCAATGGTGACGACAATCTCCGTCCTCGCCTCGGAGAGCGCCCGGTTGAGCGCCGCCGCTTTGCCCCGGTTCTTCTGGTGAAGGATCAGGACACGCGGGTCCTCGCCGAAATGGCTGTCCAGCAGTTCACCCGTGCTGTCCGCGGAACCGTCGTTCACCACGACCACGTGCAGATCCGGATAATTCGAAGCCAGCACGGACGTGACCGTCTGCAGGATCACGCTCTCTTCGTTGTGCGCCGGAATGAGCACGGTCACGCCCGGCAGCGGATCCGGCATGGCCACGTGGTCGCGCCGCAGCTTTTCGACGAGCGCAAGCAGGCCGATTATCAGCGCGCGGCCACTCACCAGCACGATGCCCAGAATGAATACGCCGGTAATCCCCACGATGAACCAACGGTAAAGCCCGAAGATGAATCCGTCCGCTCGCGCCTGCAGCCACTCCTCGCGAGAGAGCGGAATCATCACCTGCGCGCGCGTCTTCCCGATCAGTTCCGGAACGGACACGAACTCGTAGCCGCGCGCCCGCAGCGCGTCGATCACCTGTGGCAGCGCAATTACCGTCTGGCTGCGGTCCCCGCCGCCGTCGTGAAAAAGGATCACGTTTCCGTCGTCCGCCTGCCGCAGTACGCTCGCGACGATTTCCTGAGCCGGCACCTGCTTTCCTTCCGGCTGGCGCCAGTCGTGCGGGTCGATTCTCTGCCCGACGATCAGATAGCCCATGTCCTGCGCGTGCGGCAGTTGCGCCACTTCCTCCGCATACTCCGGCTGATGATCGATTCCGTAAGGCGGCCGGAACAGGATGGACTTCACGCCCAGGGCGCTTCCGATCAGCCGTTGCGTCAGGTTCAGCTCCAACCGGAGCTGCGTCGGCGAGATTTCGTCGAAATTCGGATGCGTGTAGGTGTGATTGCCGATCGCGTTTCCTTCCGCGTACTCGCGCTTCAGCAGATTCGGCCACTGGCTCGCATCCACGCCGATCACGAAAAACGTTGCGGGAACGTGCTTCTCTTTCAGGATGTCCAGGATTTTCGGCGTCCAGCGCGGATCCGGCCCGTCGTCAAACGTAATCGCCAGCTTCTTCGGCACCGCGCCTAGCTGATCGATATCGTAGGAAAGCGGATAGCTTTCGTATTTCTCGTCCGTAAAGAGGTCGGCCGAGCCGTCATAGCTCACGCTTCGCTTGCCCTCTTTCGGTTTGTCGGCGATGACCCAGATGTCTCCCGCCCCCTCGAGGATCAAATCCGGACCGGGAGGCAGCGCCGTGATCTTCTGCCGGATTTCATCGGTCGGACGCGTCGCGTCCCAGATCGGCCACATCGAGCTGTCTGAAGTGCCCAGCCGCCACAGCGCCGTGCCCTGCACGCCCATGCGCTCGCTCACGCGCAGCTCGTTGTAAGCGGTCACCGCGTCCAGAAACCACACTTGATGCGTTTGATTCTTTTCATCTGAATAGGAGTAGTGCGGATTCAACGACGTCAGGTCGAACTCCACCTGCGCTTCCGACTCATGCGCGTGCAGCAGCGCTTCCTGCACGCTGTACGATGCGGCCGGCTCTTGCTCCTTCTTTTGCGCTTCCGGCCAGTCGTAAGCGTAATTCGCGATGCCCATGACGATCTTCTGCGCCGGCACCACACGCATCACCTGCCGCAGGTTCTCCACAAACCAGTCCTGCGCCGCGATCGGGCCCGGCGGCGACGTCTGCCAGTGCTGGTCGTAATTCATCAGGATGATCGCGTCGCACTGCTTGCCGAAGAACGCGTAATCGTAAGCGTCGTCCCGCGCCGGCAGCGCGATCATCACTTTCAGTCCTACCGCGTGCAGCGCCGGCGCCAGTTTGGCGATGAACTCCTTGAAATGCATCTGGCTGGTCTCCGGCACCTCTTCGAAGTCCACCACGATGCCCGCTTGCCGTGCTTGCACGGCGAAATCCACAAGGTTCTGCTCCAGATTCGACCTGGCGTCCGGATTCGCCAGCATCTCCGCCATTTCCTTCACGCGCCACGTCGTCCCGTCGTAGTTGTTCACCAGGCCCATGATCGGCAGGTCCACGTTCGCCGATTTCATCCAGCGGTGCAGCTTGTCGTCATGCAACCGCGCGATGGCTTCCGTCGGGCTGGCTTTCACCGTTTCGTACCGCTCATAATCCACGACGGTCAGCGCCCCGTCCGTCGTCACCGCGTGGAGTTGTTCCGGGATCAGCAGGTCAAGGTCCTTGTAATGCTTCTTCAGCGTTGCCAGGCTGTTCGAATCCCAGCTTACGAAGAACGCCGCTCGCAGCGGATCGTAGCTTGCCGGCACTTTGCCCAGATTCGCCACGCGTCTCCGCCTGCCTTCCCGCACCGCGTGGGAATTCTTCTTCGATTTGAATTTCAGCGCGTGATACGGCGATTTGATGTCCGGCAGCAGGCCCGCGGGCAAATCCACGCTGGTCGCAATGGTCACGAAAAAATACGCCAGCAGCAACGTCAGCAGCGCGCCGGAAATCTCCAACACTCGTCGCGTCCGGCGCCAGCGCACGCGCTGCGCGTCATAAAAGATAGGTCTGCGTTCTTTCATCTTGCGGTTAGGCAGGGAAGCTTCATAAACCCGGACCAGAGTACCGCGCCGGCCTGCACCAATCTACCTTCTCTATTGTAAGATGCGTCTCGCCCATGAAGCGATTTTTCTCTCATCCGCTAATCGCTCTTGCCACGGGCCTGATCCTGAGACTCTTCTTCGTACTGCAACTGCCACAGAGCTCAGGAGATACCGTCCTCTACGAGGAATTTGCCGCAAACTGGCTGAAACACCGCGTTTACGGAATGATGGCCGGGGGCGCGCTCCAGCCCGTGGACATGCGCGTTCCCGGTTACCCGGCTTATCTCGCGCTCGTCTATGCGATTACCGGCCGCACCGGCGAAGCCGCGCGCCTTTGGGTCATGCTCGGGCAAACCCTGCTGGACCTGCTCACCTGCGTCGTGATCGCCTCCATCGCCGCCCTTCTCGTCTATTCCTCCGCTACTCTCTCGCGTCCGGGACGCGCCTTCCGTGCCGCCTTGTGGCTCGCCGCCACATGCCCCTTCCTTGCGAACTACGTCGCCGTTCCGCTTACGGAGACCTTCGCCTTCTTCTTCACCTCTCTCGCGCTCTTGCTGATTGCGCTTCTTTTTCTGCGTTTGCGCGGGCGCGGCTTTCCCGAACTCGCCGCGAAATATCGCATCCCTGCCGGTGTTCCCACGCTTTCCGCGCTCCTCGGCCTGACCGTCGGCTTCGGCACTCTCTTCCGCCCGGAAACTCCTCTGCTTCTCGCGGTCCTGTGGCTCGTCGCTCTCCCGTTTCTTCTCTCTCGAAAGGAATTTCTGCGCGCCGTTCAACTCGTGGCGGTCTCCGCGATCGCCTGCTTCCTCCCGCTGATTCCCTGGGGCATCCGCAACGCCGTCACGCTTCACGAAGTGCAGTTTCTCGCGCCCGAATTCTCGAACCTTCCGGGAGAAATCGTCCCCTACGGCTTCATGAAGTGGGAACGCACCTGGCTCTACCGTTTCCGCGACGTCTATCTGGTCTCCTGGAACCTGGACAGCGACGAAATCCACCTCGAGGACATTCCAGCCTACGCCTTTGACAGCGCCGGCGAAAAGCAGCGGGTCGCGGCCATTCTGGACGAATACAACCAGACGCAGTCGCTCACTCCCGAAGAAGACGCCGCCTTCGGCAGAATCGCCGCCGAGCGCACCGCGCACCATCCCCTGCGCACCTATCTCTGCGTCCCCACCCTGCGCGTCTTCACCATGTGGTTCACGCCGCGCGTGGAACTCCTCAACCTGTCCGGAAAAGTCTGGCCGGTTTCCGAAGCCTGGGAAGACGATCCCGTCGATTTCTCCGTCACCATCGGCCTGTTTCTGCTGAACGTGTCTTATGTCGCCTTGGGAATTTGGGGAGGCCTGTTCGTTTGGCGCGCCAGTCCTTCTCTGCGCCCGCTCCTGCTTGTCTTCCTCGCCTACATTGTGATTCGCACCGCGTTTCTCACCACGCTCGAAACGCCGGAGCCCCGTTACGTCCTCGAGTGCTTCCCGATCCTGCTCTTCTCCGCCGCGCTTCTCTTTCTCGGGCGCGCGCAGACGCCGGCCCCGGGCGCGCTCCCGGCTACTCCGCCGGTTCGGGGTGGATCGTAACGCGGAAAATCTGCGGAAACTTTTCCTTGATCCGGTCTTCGAGCGCCGCGGTCACGTCGTGAACCTGGGGAATCGGCAGCTCCGCCTTCATCGCGCAATGGCAGGACGCCTGGATGCGATGCCCCACCTGCCGCACGCGCACGTCGTGGCAATTCACGAGCTCGGCGTATTCCGCCGGCAGCGTGTTCAGAAAGCTCTCGATGGCTCGCGAAAGCTGCTTCATTTCGCCCGCGCCGTCCGCCGGCGTCGCGATCTTGCTTCCCATCGGCTCGATGTGAATGTTGACTTCCGTCGGCCCTTCGCGCAGCGCGCGAATCCCCTCTTCCAGTTCCGTCGCCTGCTGATGTGCCTCGCGCAGGCTCAGCCCTTCGTCCACCTCGAGGTGCAGCTCGACGAAGAGTTCTCCGTTCTGCTGCTGCGCCGAAAGGTCGTGAATCGCGTATCCCATGCGCTGCGCCACCGCGCGGATTGTCTCGAACAGGTGATTCGTGTCCGGCGCGCGCGGCTCCGCGTGAACCACCACGTCGGATGGCACGATCTCGTCGATGCGCCTCTCGATGGCGTCGCTCCACGCGTGCACCTGCTCGAGACTCGCCGTCCGCGGCACGCTCACCGTCGCGTCCACAAAGTAGCGGTTCCCCGCGCGCCTCACCCGCACGCGCTCGACGTCCATCACCCCGTCCATCCGCCGCACCGCGCGCGTAATCTCTCCTTGCAAGCCTTCCGGCGCCGCGTCCAGCAGCGCGTCAAGCGTCCTCTTCCCCAGCCTCGATCCCACCCAGAGGATCACCGCCGCCACGCTCAGCCCCGCCAGCGCGTCCGCGTATATCAGCCCCGGCAGATGCAACGCCTCTCCGGCCCACGCCAGCCCGATGCCCGCGATGACCACCGTCGTGCTCCACACGTCCGTCGAAAAGTGCAGCGCGTCAGCCTCCAGCGCCTCGCTCGAATACTTTCTCGCCACGTGCGAAAGCTTGCGCGCCCGCGTGATGTCGATTCCCAGCGCCCCGAGCAGGATTACGATCGCCATCCAACTCGGCTCAATGTGCACGCTGCGGAAAAGCAGCCGGTCAAACGCCTCGTAAATCACGTACAGCGCCGTCAGCAGCAGCAGCCCCGTCTCCACGAACGCCGAAAAATTCTCGAATTTTCCGTGCCCGTAGGGATGCCGCTCGTCGGCGGGTCGGTCGGAAACTCGCAGCGAAAGAAAGGTGATGATCGCCGCGACCAGGTCCAGTCCGGAGTGCAGTGCTTCGCTCAAAACGCCCAGGCTTCCCGTCCGGATCACCAGGAAAGACTTCAGCGTCACGAGCAACGCCGCCGAGCCCACGCTGAGCAGCGCCGCGCGCTTCTTCTCCCGGGTTTCCACTCCATGCTGCCGGATCATGCCGTTGCGCCTAGACTACCTCAACTCGCCCGAATGCGGCTCCCACGACGGCCTCTCTTCCCTTGTGCCGCAAGGGTTCGGTCTGCTGGCTTTTCTTCAAATGGATGGGAAACACGCTCAGGACGAGGCAACCGGCGCGAAACGCAGCGCCGCGGAGTTCATGCAGTACCGCAAATTCGTCGGCGGAGGCCCGTCCGGAAACACATGCCCCAGGTGCGCGTCGCAAAGCGTGCATCTTACTTCCCGGCGCACTTCGCCGAAACTCACGTCCACCCGCTCGTACACGTTTTCTTTCGCAATAGGCTCCCAGAAGCTCGGCCAGCCCGTCCCGGATTCGAATTTTGCTTTGGAATCAAACAGCGCGTTGTCGCAATCGGCGCAGCGGTAGATTCCCGCGCGGTGCTCCTCGACCAGCGCTCCCGAATACGGCTCTTCCGTTCCCGCTCGTCGCGTGATCGCGAATTGTTCGGGGGTCAGTTGCTTGCGCCACTCGTCCTGGCTCTTGCGAACCTTCGGCAGCGTCTCCGGCCCGAGCCGCCTTCCATCGTCGCCGAAGCGAAGGATGGTCACCAGCCCCGCCGGTTCCTCGGGGATCGTATCCGCATTCAAGGCGGAGCGGCTGGCGCGATCCACTCCGAGGAACGCTCCGCCCGCAACGAGCGTCGCCGCCCCAAAAATGAATCCTCGCCGCGTTGTCTCGTTCATCGGAGTTCCGGCGCCGTGCCGGAAAAGTTTTAGCGCGACGTCATCGGCGGCGGAGGCAGCAGCGGCAGCCGCTTCGGTTCGCCTCTCGCGCCGCGCACATCCAGTTCCTCAAACAGCAGCGAAGGCGCCACCACCGCTGCCGGCAAGCCGCTCTGCGCCGAGCCGAACGCCCCCAGCGCCGTCCCCGCGAATCCCGCGGTCTGGTTCTGCATATAGTTGTAAACGTACTCGTCGCTTCCGATTCCCGCCAGGTTGCGCAGTTGCCGCGAAGTCAATCCAATGATCCGCGCCCCTCGCACCAGTTCCATCCTGCCGTCGTCCGGATAAATCTTGTACGCCACCAGCGGAAGCCGGTCTCCCGTCCCCGCGCCGCCTCCAAAGCTCGCCAGCAGCTCCGAAAAATCCTGCTGATGCAGCAGGCTCAGCGAAGGATTGTCCATCTCCCGGATCACCAGGCAGTACGCCTGCTTCTCCGAACGGCACTCGTCCAGGAATTTCTTCTTCAAATCCGCCGGCGATTGCGTCTCCGACGAAAGGAAGAACAGGTTGCTCATCGTCGGCTTCGGGTCGCTCAGGAACGCCGCCCGTCCGTGCCCGTTCGATTGATTCGAATCCTGTCCGGGCCGCCGCGACATCAGCAGTTCCTTCAGGACTCCGTTCTCCACCACCGTCACCTTCTGCGCCGGCACGCCCTCTTCGTCCACGGAGTATCCGCCGATCAGCGGCGTCCCGTTGTAGTCCTTGGCCGAAGGATCGTCCACCAAATTCACGCTTCCCGGCAGGACTCGCGCCCCGATTCGTCCGGCCCAGTCGCTTCGCGCCCCGATGTTGCTCAGAAACTGCTCCATCACCGGCTGAAACGCGATCGGCGGCCTCGCTCCGTTCATCGCCGGCCCGAGAATCTGCGCCAGTAGCGGCGCCGCGGCCCGCGCTTCGAACAGCACCGGCCCCGTGTAGTCCTGCGCAGGAGCCGAAGCGCGCAGCGCCATCAATTCGCTTCCCGCGACGTTCAGCCCCTTTTTCACCGTCTCCACGTCCGGCAGCTCCGCCGGCCGCCTCGCGTACGCCGCGTAGTAGTGGTTCAATTGCATGCCGTCGTTCGCCAGCGTGTTCATTCCCGCTTCGATCGCCGCGTAGCTGTGATTCGTCCGGATTTCCGTTCCTTCGCTCGTCAGCAGGTACTCCGTCGTGTAAATCAGGTAATACGTCACGCGCGATTCCTGAATCTGCGGAAACGCCCGCAGCGCCGCGGAAGTCTCCCGCGCCTCCTGTTCCCAGTTCCGGTTCGTCCAGTCCGGCGCGGCGAGCGGCTCGATCTTCTGCACCGCCGCCGCTTTCGCAAAGTCGTCAATGTTCGGCGAATTCGCCAGGCTGCTCAAGTACGCCTGCTTCCTCGAATACGCGTCCACCGCTTCCTTGAACGCCTGGTCCGTCGCGATCCACAAATCCTGCCGCAGCGAGTTGTAATCCCGGTCGATTCCCACCGACCCCGTCGAGCCGATGAACCCTTGGAATCCCTCTTCGCCGATGTAGTTCGAGCTGTCACTGTGGTAGTCACCCACGCGCGCTTCCACGTCCATGAAGCGCGTCCGCGTGTGCGACGTGGTCATCAGCGCCCCGAACTCCGCCACCACCTGCCGCACTTCCAGGTCCAGCAGCCGGTACGCGATGAAGTACGGCCGCACCGGCTGGTTCGTCCCGGGAATCTTCAATTCCAGCCTGGTCTTGGACCGCGCCATCTCGTCGCGCATCGCTTCCAGCGTGTGATCGTTCTCCTGCGGCGCCTGCCCCGCCGCGATTCCGCACCAGCCGAGGCTCAGCAGAACCGCGATTGCGCTCGTTCTTCTCACGATTTTCACGGCCGGCCTCCCTTGGCGAGCGCGTCATGCGCGGGCGGCGGCAGGATCGGCGGTGCGTCCGTGTCCGCCTGCTTTTTCTGAACTTCCAGTTCCGAAGTCAGGATCGCCGGTGACGCCGCCGCCACCGGTACCGATCCCGATTCCGCTCCGCAATATCCGTTGAACACTTCCGGCGTGTCTCCCGTCGCCACGATTTTTGTCAACGCCGCCAGCGGCGTCCCCACAATGTCCACCCCGCGCACCAGCTCGTCCGGCCTTCCGTCCGGAAAAACCTTGTACACCACCAGCGGCTGCACCTGGAAAGCCTGCGGCTGCCCGCGGCCCGTAAACGTGAATCCTCCCGCGATGTCGTCGATCATCAGCCCGTACGGCTTCCCCTGCTGCTTGATCAGGTCAATCAGTTTCGCCCGCAGTTGCGCGTTCGTCAGCGCCTTGCTGCTCTCCACGATCAGGTTTCCCTGCCGCGAAACTGGCGTCGCTCCAAGCTGCCTTCTCCCGTGTCCGTTCGAATGCGGAAATCCCTCGATCGGCGAGCGCGACATCTCAAAGTTTTTCAGCACTCCGTGATCCACCAGGCCCACATCCTGCGCCGGCACCCCTTCGTCGTCGAACTGGTAGTACCCCAGCAAATCTTCCCCGTTCAGCTTCTTCCTCGTCGGGTCGTCCACGATGCTCAAAAACGGCGGCAGGATCTCCTCCCCCACTTTTTTCGCGAACGTCTGCCCTTCGGTGATGTCCTTCTGCCGGTGTCCTTCCGCCCGGTGCCCGAACACTTCGTGAAAGAAAACCGCCGCCGCGCGCCCCGTCAGCAGCGCCGGCCCCACAGTCGGCTCGATGATCGGCGCCTTGACCAGCCCCTCCAGTTCCTTGCGCAGCGTCGCCGAAGCCGACGCCACCTCCGCGTCGCTCGGCGCGTCCTTCGGATCCACCCAGTCGAAGTTGTAATACCGCTCGATGTTCATCCCGTCGCTGGCTTTCCCCTGGATGAACAGCTCCAGCCGGTAGCGAATCTGCCCGAACTGCAGTTGCGTCCCTTCCGTGTTCACTTCGTACTTGTTCGTCGCCTGCGCCGTGAACGTCACGATGGAATTGATGATTGACGGCGATTGCCGGAATGCCGCCGTGTACGTCCTCACCTTCTCTTCCCACGGCTTCCGGTCCAGTTGGAACGAAACGAACGGCCCGAAATACTTGTGTGGCTCTTCCTTCGAAAAGTCCGGCGCCTTCCCTTCTTCCGTCTCCGCCTTCACTTCCTTGCTCGATTTGATCTTGATCAGCGCCTCGGCCGCCGCGCGGTATTGATCGTCGGTCTCGAGCCAGATCGCCCGCCGCAAAATGTCAGCGTCGTCATCCACCGGAACCGGCACGCCCGGCCCGCCGCTCCTCATCTGCCGGTCGCCCACTTTGTGCGTGTTGTCCAGTTGATAGCTTCCGGTCCGCACCGCCACCTGCAGCCAGCGGTTCCGCAGTTCCGTGCTCGAAAGCAGCGCGCCGTTCGAGCCGGACACCTCCGCCCGCTGCGTGTCCGTCACCGTGTAATCGATGAAGTACGCCGCCGGATCCTGCGCCTTCAGTACCGGAAAATCCCGGTCCAGCTCCGCCTGCATCGCTCCGATCAGCGGCGATGGCTTCGCTTCCGTCTTCTCTGCCGGCGCGGCCGCTTTCGCGTGCGAAGCCCCCAAAATCGTGCCCGCGGACAATCCGCAGAGCACCGTCGTTCTCAGGAAATAGCTAAGGATGGATGGTTTCAAGGCAGGCCTCACTGGCTTTTCGACCTCGACTGTAAAACTACAGTGTACTTGACCGCACTCCGCCCCACAAACGCCGCGCAGCGCAACGTGACATTACTTCGACGGCGCTTCTCCTCCAGGCGTTGCATTCCCCGGAAACAAGTCGCCCCGGCGGAAACTCTCCGTCGGGGCGTAACTCCTGCTGCTTAACTTTGCACAGCTTCCGCGCTCATCCGCAGTTCGGACTGTTCGGCGTGGGACACCGGTTCGGCGGGGGAAGCGGCGCTTGCGGTCCGTTCCCTCTCGTCGCCACGACCGGAATCACGATCGCCGGAATCGCCGCCAGGATGCCGAGCGTCACCGCCGTCCCCGTGCCGATGTGGTGCCCCACCTTCTGCACCCCGCCGGCCCCGCCGAGAAACGTGTTCGTGCCCGCCTGCGTCAGCAGGTCCAGCGATGCCTGCGTCGGATTTTGCGGCGCCGAATTGTCTCCGCTCCGCACGCTGGACATCTGCCCCGCCTTCACCTCCACGCACACGCCCGCCAGATTGCAAACTCTCACGATCCCTTCGAACACGATCACGTCCATCGTTCCCGTCGTGTTGTCGTAGCTCACGTAAAAATCCGTTCCCACCACGCCCGCCACGCCCGCCGGTGTGTGCACCTCGAACTTTCCTCCCGGCTTCGTGATTTTCTGCGCTTCCGACCGCAGCTTTCCGTACGTCAGCTCCAACTCCGTCTGCTGCGCTCCCGCGTCGTGCTTCACCACCCGCAGCGACGAATCCGAGCCCACGTTCAAGAGCGAGCCGTCGTCCAGCGCGATTCGCGCCCGCGCGCTCGCCTGCGTATTCACCAGGTCTTGCCAGTCCACCACGGTCTTCGGCGAAGCCGTGATCGTCTTCGAGCCCCGCGCAATGCTCACTGCGGGAATCACGCGCGAGACTTCTCCGGCCCGCTGCCCCGCCGCTTGCGGAGCCGCCCACACTTCTCCGGGAATGCTGATCGTCACCGAAACCAATACCGCGAGTGCAAGGACACACGGGGACCGCTTCTTCATTCGAGTCTCTCCTGAACCGCTTCTTGCATACATTTGTTACTGGAGCCTGCCTGCCCTGTCAATCCGAATTCCCGCTCTCGTGACCGCCCCGCCAACTACCAAAGCAAACCGCGGCTCGGCACCTGGCAGCCTCTTCTCCCAGGCCATTTTCCGTGAAGCCAATTTCCTATTGTTTCCTTCCGCACACCGTCTTGCGCCGTTCCGCTTCGCAAGCCACACTCGACCCATGAAAGCTCTCGCGCTCGTTCTCGTCGCCGCGGCCATTCTCTTCGGAGTGTACGAGTTCTATCTGAAGAAAATGCCCGTCTCCGATTCCGGCACCGCCGCCACGCAGGCCATCTCCCTCACCGGCGTCCGCAACGACCTGCTCCAGATCGCGCAAGCCGAACGCGGCTACATCGCCCTCAACGGAAACTGCGTCTCTCTGTCCGATCTGAATTCTTCCGGCACGCTCGCCGTCGAAAAATCCGCGCGCGACGGCTATTCCTACGAAGTCGAATGTTCCTCCGGCGCCGATTTCCGCGTCGTCGCGCGCCACGCTCCCGCGCCCGCGGGCTCTCCCATCCGCTACCCCAATCTCGTCATCGACCAATCCATGCAAATCTCCGAAGTTCAATAGCTTTCCGGTTATCGTTCTTCTCGCTTCCCCAGATTCGCACATTGTGATAAATCTCCCTGTCGGCAACGACCAAATCACCGACTTAAATCGTTCTAAATCGAGGTCCCCGTGAAATCCTCCCGACGCAAATTCCTCGCGCAGTCCGCCACAACGGCTGCCGCTCTCACTATCGTTCCGCGCAGTGTCCTGGGGGGTATGGGCTTCGTTCCTCCCAGCGACCGCGTGAACATCGGCTTCGTCGGCGTCGGCTCGCAGGGCTTCCGCGTCATGCTCCATTTCCTTCAGGAGCCTGACGTGCAAGCCGTCGCCGTCTGCGACGTCAACAGAATGAGCGCCGACCATCCTCAGTGGGATACCCACGAGTTCGCCAAGCGCGTTCATACGCTCCTCGGCGTTTCCTCCGGCTGGGACTGGTTGAGTCCAGACAAGCCCATCCAGCTCACACACACCATGACCGCGCCCAGCGGCGTTTCCGGCCGCGAATCCTCGCAAAAAGTTGTGAATGCCTACTACGCCTCAAAGCAGCGTTCCGGCATTTACAACGGCTGCGCCGCATTCGTCGACTTCCGCGAACTCCTCGAAAAGCAGAACGACCTTGATGCCGTCGTCGTGGGTACCCCTGATCATCTCCACGCCGCCGTTTCCGCCGCGGCCATGAAAAAGGGCAAACACGTCTTCTGCCAGAAGCCGCTCACCCACACCATCTACGAAGCCCGCCGCATTGCCGAAATCGCCAAAGAAACGGGCGTCGCCACGCAAATCGCCGTCGCCAATCAGGCCTCCGAAGACACGCGCGAGCTCTGCGAATGGATCTGGGCCGGCGCCATTGGCCCGGTTCGTGAAGTTCACAATTGGTCGAGCCGTCCCTTCTGGCCCCAGGCTATTGACCGTCCCAAAGAGACGCAGCCCATCCCGGAAGGGCTCGACTGGGACCTCTGGCTCGGCCCTTCGCCCCAGCGTCCCTTCAACCACATTTATTTGCCGTTCGTCTGGCGCGGCTGGTACGACTTCGGTTGCGGCTCACTGGGAGATATGGGCTCCTACAGCTTTGACACCATCTTCCGCGTCCTCAAGCTCGAAGCGCCCGTCAGCGTCGAAGCCAGTTCCAGCCCGCGCTACGACGAAACCTTTCCGCTCGCTTGTATGATCACCTACAAGTTCGCCGCGCGCGGGGACATGCCCCCCGTTACGTTCACCTGGTACGATGGCGGGCTCAAGCCGCCTCGTCCCGCGGAGCTCGAGCCGGGCCGCAAGTTCGTTGGCCCAGGCGAAGAGGGTGACGAAGGCCTACTCTTCGTCGGCGACCACGGAAAAATTCTCTGCGGTTTCAACGGCGCCCATCCGCAGCTCATTCCCGAGTCGAAGATGAAAGCCTTCCAGCCGCCGCCCAAAACGCTTCCGCGCTCTCCGGGCAACGAGCGCGAATGGCTCAATGCCTGCAAAGGCTCCAAGGAAAAGCCTGGAGGCAACTTCGAATTTTCAGGCATGGTCACGGAAACACTGCTGCTGGGCAATCTCGCCACGCGTGCCGGCGACTTTCTCACCTGGGATCGGCCTTCCATGAGTTCGCCCAATTTTGCTCAAGCCGCCAAGTGGGCGCGTCCCGATCGCCGCCCCGGCTGGGAGCTTTAGGAGAGAAAATGTCCACAAATTCACGACGCGAATTTCTCAAGACCGCCGCAAAGTCCGCCGCCGCTGCCGCAGTTCTCTCCGCCTCCGCATTCGAACTGCGCGCCAATCCCCTCGGCCTGCCCATTGGCTGCCAGACCTGGCCCGTCCGCGAAATGATCGCCAAAGACTTCCCGGGCACGATCAAGACGCTCGCTGCTGCCGGATTTCAGTCCATAGAGCTCTGCTCACCCATCGGCTACTCCGACTCCGGCTTCGCTGGCCTCGCCAAATACTCGCCCGCCGAAATTCGCAGAATCCTCAGCGATGCGGGCGTCTCCTGCGTCAGCTCGCACTTCGGCATGGACGAACTCCGCAAGAATCAGGACGCCTCCATCGCCTGGGCCAAAGGCGTCGGCCTCACCCAAATGCTCGTTGCCAGTCTCGGCGGCCCGAAAAATCCCACGATGGACGATGTCAAACGCGCTGCCGATGAATACAACAAGATCGCCGAGCGCGCTCATGCTGCCGGCATTCAGCAGGGCCTGCACAATGAGGATTTCGAGTGCTCCACCGTCGAAGGCCAGCGCACCTACGACGTCCTCTTTACTTTGCTCGATCCGAAGCTCGTCAAGTTTCAGTTCCAGGTTTCCACCATTGAGGACGGCTTCGACGCTGCCGAATACCTCACCAAATACCCTGGCCGATTTATCTCCATGCACCTCCAGGGCTGGGATGCAAAAGCGAGAAAAATCGTGCCCGTGGGCCACGGCACGCTCGACTGGAAGAAAATCTTCGCCGCCGCGAAAGTCGGCGGCATCCGCAACTACTACGTGGAGATGAACCTCGATTTCATGAAAGCCAGCGTCCCGTTCCTCCGCAGCCTCCGCGTCTGAGTCGCGCGGTCCGCCATCCAAACTTTTTGACAGCAAGGAAGAGATCCAGAGTCTGTGTGGAAACTCTGATTTTTGGGGAGGCGGGAGCCGCCTGTTTCACCATTCCGGCAATTAAGCCCAGGTCTGGACGTGGCGTCCCTTCCGCCCTTCCAAAGGAACTTTCTGCCTCTGCCGTTCGTACCTTGTTGTGAAAGCGGTCCCCACATTTCGGGCGCTTCGATGCGCCCCACAGCAAGGAGATTGTCATGGGCGGAGACTTGATTGGTTTGGTTGCCGTGATCTTGGCGCTGGGTATCCCCATTGCGGCCCTTTATACCTACTATCGTGTTCGCAAGTTGCGCACGGAAGAGCGTCTTGCGGCCATTGCCCGCGGCGTGGAAATTCCCGTCGCGCAGGAATTGCCTCCCGCGGCGCGCTCCCGCAAAACCGGAATTCTGCTCGTCAGCGGCGCGCTCGGCTACATGGCGGCGTTCGGCTTCATCGCGCGCATCGCCAACGAGCCGGACACCTGGGCCGCCGTCGCTCTCGGCTTGATTCCTCTCGCGGTCGGCATCGGCTATTTCCTCGACGCCACTCTCGTCCGCCGCGAATCCCGCGCCTGACGCTCACGGTTTGCGCTTCTGGTCCACGACGAGCACGCCCGCTTCGGCGTAGTTCGTCGCGGCCAGGTCGTGAAACGCCACGTGAATATTCTCGCGTTTCGCCCGGCCGTCTTCGATCAGCGCCTGCGTGACGCGTTCCGCGATCTTCCGCTTCTGCTCAGGCGTTCGCCCCTCAACCCACGTAATCTGCACGTGCGGCATTCCATCCTCCTCGAATCCTCTCCGCCCCAATCTCTCGGGCGCAGAGCATTCTATCCACGGAGCCGCGCCGCGCAAAGGCGCGCGAACCGTGTGCTAGAATCATCGTCCCATGCACCCCGCGATTCCCCACCTGCTTGAACTGCAGCGCATGGACCAGCGCATCGCCGCGCTGCGCGCGGAGCTCGAAGCCTTTCCGAAGCGGATTCGCGACGCGGACCAGATGCTGAACAGCGCGCGCGCCGCTCTGGCCGCCGCGAAGGCCGCGCACACGGAAAAGGTTGCGGCACGGAAGAGAGCGGAACTGGACGCGGAAGAGTGGCGCGAACGCGCCCGGAAGTTCCGCGCGCAAAGCGCCGCGGTGAAAACCAACGAAGCCTACAAAGCGCTCCAGCACGAAATCGCCAACGCGGAGGCGGAAATCGCCAAAGCCGAGGACCGCCAGCTCGAGCAGATGATGGCCGTCGAGGAAGCCGAGCGCGGCATCAAGTCCGCGGAAGCTGCGCTGCGCGAAGCCGAGCAGGCCGTCGCAGCGGAGCGCAAACAGATCGAATCCGTCGCGCGCGAAAAGAAGAAAGAAATGGACGCGGACGTCGCCGCGCGGGAACAGCTCGCCGCGCAAATTCCGGAAGAAGTGCTCGCGCTTTACGTGCGCATCGCGAAGCGACACCACGGTGTGGCGCTCGCGGAAGCGCTCGGCGAACAGTGCCGAGGCTGCGGCATGCGCATCCTGCCGCACACCTACCAGGAACTGCGCCGCGCGGAAAATCACGAAATCTACACCTGCGAAACGTGCGGACGCATTCTGCACGCCGCCGAGCCGGCGGCTGCTCCCGATCCCTCCGCCGCGGCGCACGGCGCGGCGACTTCCTCATGATGTCGCGGCGCGCTCCCCCGCATCGCGGCGCGGGCCTTTTCGGCGAGCCTGCCGAAGCAGGCGCGCCGGAGCCGCACGCCAAGCACGCCGCGTACACCGCGAACATCGACGGCGGCTCGCGCGGCAATCCCGGACCCGCGGCGTACGGCGTGGTCATTCGCGATCCGCGCGGCGAAGTGGTCGCGCGCCTGAAGAAATACATCGGGCGGATGACCAACAACGCCGCCGAATACTACGGGCTGATCGCCGCGCTGGACTACGCGGAATCGCACGGCGTCCGCGCGCTGCGCATCGAGAGCGATTCGGAGCTGCTCGTCAAACAGATGCGCGGGCAGTACAAAGTGAAGAGCGCCGACCTGCGCCCGCTTTACGAACGCGCGAAAAAAATGTCGCGGTCTTTCGAATCCTTCCGCATCGAGCACGTCTATCGCGAGAGGAACAGCGAAGCGGACAAGTTGGCGAATGAAGCGCTCGACGAAGTCTCGGGAACGAAAACCGTTCCCGGGGAAAAACGAAAGTCGAAGAGTGAAACTCGCGATTCCGCGCGGCAAACGAAAATTCGCGCGGTCTTTCGCGACGGCGTTTTGCGCCCGCTCGATGAACTCAACCTTCCCGAAGGCGCCGAAGTGGAAATCCTGCTCCGGCAAAAAGAATGACCGGCTTCTGCCATCGAAGAGAAATTCCTCGCTTTGAAGACTTCGTTAGGACAGGCGGGTAAATACGACGTCATAAGCGTCATTTCAGGGCGTAGGAGCGGTAGAGGGTGTCGCGCTGGGCGGGAATGAAACCGGCGTCCGAGATGATGCGGCGCAGTTCGCCTTCATTGGTGCGGTTGCGCACGCCGGCGGCGTACACGACGTTCTCTTCGATGAGAATGCTGCCGACGTCGTCGGCGCCGAACTGCAGCCCGATCTGGCAGACCTTGATGCCCGGAGTGAGCCAGCTCGACTGGATGTGATCGATGTTGTCGAGATAGACGCGGCTGACGGCGAGCGTCTTCAGGTAATCCACCGCGGTCGTTTCCTGAACCTTTTTGCCGAGCGCGGTGTTTTCCGCGGCGAACATCCACGGGATGAACGCGGTGAAGCCGCCAGTGTCCTCCTGGATGCGGCGGATGCGCTCGAGATGATTGACGCGGTGGCGGAGCTCTTCGCCGCAGCCGAACATCATGGTGGCGGTGGTGCGAAGGCCGAGCTTGTGCGCAATGCGGTGGACGCTCTCCCAATCGTCGCTGGTGCACTTGAGGCGCGCGATTTTGCCGCGAATTTCGTCGTCAAGAATTTCCGCGCCACCGCCGGGAATGGAGGCGAGACCTGCGTCCATGAGGCGGCGAAGGGTGTCCTCGACGGTGAGGTCACTGACTTCGGCGATGCAGAGAATTTCCGGCGCGGAGAAGCAGTGAAGATGGACGCGCGGGAAGCGCTGCTTGATTCCGCGGAGAAGATTTTCGTAGTAGCCGATTTGCAGGTCGGGATGGAGGCCGCCCTGGAGGAGCACGCCGTTGCCGCCGAGCTGGAGCATCTCGTCGATTTTCCGGTAAATCTCCTCGAAGGAGAGGATGTAGCCGTCCCTGGCGCCGAGCGGGCGGTAGAAGGCGCAGAACGAGCAGTACTCGGTACAGAAATTGGTGTAGTTGATGTTGCGGTCGATCTGGTAGGTGACGATGCGCGGATCGTTCTTTTGGAGGCGGACCTGGTGAGCGGCCATGCCGACGCCGATGAGGTCATCGGATTCGAGCATTTCGAGGGCTTGCTGTTTGGTGATCGGCATAAAGCTCATTGTAACTGAAGGCCGGGGCGGATTTGGATTTCATAACCCGTGGAACGTTTGAACTGCCTGGCTGGAGGGGCCGGAAGCCGACAGCTGACAGCCGACAGTTGGCAGTCGGTCTGAGGCGAAGATGAAGATAGATGAAGATGAAGGTTCGTGCGGTTGAGTTCCGAAATGGGAAGCACGAAGGGGTGCCCCCCTGCCCCTTTTGGAAGGATGTGAAAATAAAGGGGATACGGTGCACCCCTCTGCGAAAGAAATGATTCTAAAGGGTTTAGTGAGTGGAATAGGGACGGCAGGTGATCGCTGTGTTTGTTCAAGGATCGGAAGCGAAAGGACTTAGAGGAAAGTTGTTTGGGAGATGGGCGGCAGTCGGCGAGGGGAAACGGAGGGAAAGAGCGCACGGAGGGTGACGTACTGTCGGTTCTTTCGTCGTAAGTCATGCGGCAATATAGCATAAGAGTAACTATCTGTCAATGAAGAACTGAGGGAATAGGAAGGAGATTCCGCCAGGCCCGAAGAAACCGGTGCGTCGATTGCCCTCAGGTCCCTGGCTAACCAAGAACTTTGATAAGCTCACGACCTCACGCTTGGCAGGAACGTGCTGAGAGAGCAGCCGAGGCTAACGCAGGGTGATGCTAATTGAACTCGACAATATACGGAAGAACTTCGGAGGTGTTTGGGCGCTGGAGGGCGTGTCGGCGCGCTTCGAGCCGGGTCAGGTGATTTCCTTGCTGGGCGCGAATGGGGCGGGGCCTAGCGGAAGTCCTCATTCTCATTAACCCGGGCAGGATTTCGGCCGATTAAGACAAGTTGCGGTCAACGGATTCTCCTTACAACCAAACCAAAGGACAAGCATGCCGGAGCTGCCGGACATTACGGTGTACATCGATGCGCTGGAGAAGAGGATTCTCGGGCAGCGGCTCGAGGGCGTGCGCGTGGTGAGCCCGTTTTTGCTGAGGACGGCGCAGCCGCCACTCGAGAGCGCGGTGGGGAAGAAGGTCAAGCGGCTGCGGAGGCTGGGGAAGCGGATCTGCATCGGGCTGGAAGGCGAACTGTGGCTGGTTCTGCACCTGATGATCGCGGGGCGGCTGCATTGGAAGGCGCGCGGCGCGAAGGTTTCGCGGCAGAACCTGGCGGCGTTCGACTTCGCGAACGGCACGCTGCTCTGGACCGAAGCGGGATCGAAGAAGCGGGCTTCGCTGCACGTGGCGGCGGGGGAAGCGGGGCTCGAGGCGCTCGATCCGGGCGGGCTGGAGATTCTGGAAAGCGACCGGAAGCGGTTTGCCGAAGCGCTGCTTTCGGAGAATCACACGCTGAAGCGGGCGCTGACGGATCCGACGCTCTTCAGCGGGATCGGGAACGCGTATTCGGACGAAATTTTGTGGGCGGCGAAGCTTTCGCCGCTGGCGCAGACGGAGAAGCTGACCGTGGCGGAGATCGGGCGGCTGTATGAGGCGGCGCGGGCGACGCTCACGGAATGGACGGAGCGCTTGCGCGCGGAAACGGGCGACGGATTTCCGGAAAACGTGACGGCGTTCCGCGAAGGGATGGCGGCGCACGGGAAATACGGGAAGCCATGCGCGCAGTGCGGGGAAAAGATTCAGCGGATCCGGTACGCGGAAAACGAGACGAACTACTGCCCGAAGTGCCAGACGGGAGGGAAGCTCCTGGCGGACCGGGCGCTTTCGCGGCTGCTGCGGGAGGATTGGCCGAAGACGCCGGAAGATCTGGAGATGAGGAAGAGCGGCAACCGGAAGAGGAACGTACAGAGCCAGAAAGATGCTTCGCTTCGCTCAGCATGACAGCCTTGCCAGTTTCGGCGACGTAGTCCCTCCCGCTTCCGTGAGGCAGGCCAAGGAAGACGGCGGCGGTGAAACGAAACGGCGGCGGCAAGCACTACGTGAAAAGAATGGCTGGCTTTCCTGATTATACTTTTGGCGAGCGTATCCCCCGGCGCAGATCGCACGAATCGTCCTTAGGTCCTTAGGAGGAGTTATGAACCGGCCCGTTCCAAGCGCTGAGGCGCTGAAGAGGCGTGGTGTGTTTCGGCGAACCGTTGCGGCGACGCCGGCGACTCTGGTTTGCGCCGCCGCTTTGGTGACGCTTGTGGCGTTGCTGTGCGCTGCGATGGCGCGAGCCGAGGTGTGCAAGGGAGCGAAGGTCAGCCTGAAGACGCTGAAGAAGTACGACGGGCACCTGCCGCTTTCGCCGGCGGACGCGAATGCGGCGCTTGCGGAGCATCTGCCGTTCGGCACGCCGCAATGCGCGAGGCTGCTGGTTTTGACGTGGTACGTGGATTGTTACGACGCGGAAAAGCGGATTCCGCAATGGGTGGCATACAAGCTGACGGCGGACGAGGTGGTGTCTCGAACGAGGAAGGATGCATTCCGCACGGACCCTCGGCTGACGGATGACGAGAACGCGCACTGCGCGGACTACCAGGGAACCGGCTATGACCGCGGGCATTCGGCGCCGAACGCGGATTTCAACCGTTCGGCGGAAGCGCAGGCGGACACGTACTACTTTTCGAACATGTCGCCGCAGACGAAGCAACTGAATGAACAGAGATGGGCGGAGCTGGAAGATCACGTGCGCGCGTGGGCGAAGAAGTTCGGGACGGTGTATGTGGTGATGGGGCCGATCTTCGTGGGGGATCAGATTCACACGTTGCCTTCGGGGCGGGTGGCGATTCCGACGGAGTTTTTCAAGATCGTGCTGCGGAAGGACGAAAACGGGAACCTGGTGGCGCAGGCGTTCGTGATGCCCAACGGGACGGGAGCGCATCTGGCGCTGCCCAGCGGGTCGGGAACAAAGGCGCAGAAGGTGGACAAGTATTTGCTGCAGCACGCGACGAGCATTGCGTTCGTGGAGAGGCTGACGGGGATCGAGTATTTCCCGGGATTGCCGGCGGCGGAGCGGACGGCGCTGGAAACGAGCGCGCCGACGGCGCTATGGCCGGCGAATTGAAGGTCAGGCGGAGCGCGATGCGGAAGTGAAGCCAAGGTGGCGCGCGGGAGAGCCGCCGCGGCCAGCGATGGAGACGGCTTGCATGCGCTCGATGAGGCCGAGGCGCGCGCAATGGCCGTAATAGGTGAGCAAGCCTTTCAGGTTTTCCTCGTCGAGCGAGTAATCGATATTCGTGCGGAGATAGAGAAGAAGCTCGCGCTCGGGAAGCTGCAATTCCTTTGAGGCTTCGGCGCAGATTTCGCCGAGATGCGCGAGGCCGAATTCGAGCGAGGCGGAGAAATCCGCGACGAGCTCGGGAGTCGCAATTTCGGGCCGGGCGGCCCAGACGGCGAGGACGGCGGGGCGCTCCGTCATCTGCCACCATTCCCGGACAACATCGTAAATGTGAAGTTCGCCGACGGCAGGAAGGCCGACGGTTTTTCCTTCGCAGAGCCATTCGCCGCCGGGACCGGGTTTGGCGCGCGTTTCGGCGGCAATGGCGATGCGGAGGGCGGGATCGCCGATGACGAGAGCGGCGTCGGCGGAGCCGAGCATTTCGGCGGCGTCGGGAGCGGCTTCGGAAAATTGCGGAGCGATTTGCCAGCGGGCGTCGCAAAGAATTTTGACAAGCGCCTGGGTGCTGCGGGAGCTGCGGTCGAGCGCGATGGAGCGCGCGCGGCGAATGGGAACCCGGGAGAGGACGAGCAGGCTGCGGACGCGTTCCTTGGAGGAGATGGAGAGATCGGGAAGGACGACGAGCCCCGGGATGCGCTGGTATTCGACGGCGGGGATAATGGCGACGTCGGCGGCGCCGGAGCGTAGGGCATCGGCGCACAGAGAAGGAACGGTGAAGGAGAGATCGTACTTGCTTTGCAGAGGACCGTGGGTGAAGCCGCGAACGAGAGGCGCGGTGTTGAGGTACTGAACGATGGAGATGCGAAGTTTGGTCATGACGGGCCGGATTTGCGAGGACGATTCATTATAACAAAGGCAATTTGATGCGCGCTCGGGCGAAGTGGTGTAAAACGTTGCGGAACTTTTGGAGGGACTGAAGATGAGGAAAGGTTCGCGGATTTTGTGCGCATTGATTCTTGCGACGGGAGCGGCGTTGGCAGTGAACGCAAGCGCCGGACGGGCTGAAGAAGCGAAAAAGACGCCGTCCATCGCGGAGAAAACCGCCGGAACGGAGAAGATGCCCGGATATTTCAATCTGTATTGGGATGCGAAGCAGGGAAAGCTGTGGCTGGAGATCGACAAGTGGGGGACAGAGTTTCTCTACCAGAGCTCGCTGCCGGCGGGAGTGGGATCGAACGATATCGGGCTGGACCGCGGCCAACTGGGCGCGACGCGAATCGTGCGTTTTGAACGCAGCGGGCCGAAGGTGCTGCTGGTTCAGGAAAACCTGGAATACCGCGCGGTGACGAGCGATGCGGATGAGCGGCGAGCGGTGCGGGAATCGTTCGCGGAGTCGGTGCTGTGGGGATTCAAGGTGGACGCGGAGGACGGCGAGCGGGCGCTGGTGGACGCGACGGATTTCTTTTTGCGGGACGCGCACGGAATTCCAGCGGCGTTGCGAAGGACGAAGCAGGGGAATTTCCATCTGGACGGCGCGCGGAGCGCGATCTACCTGGCGAATACGAAGAATTTTCCGATGAACACGGAGGTGGAAGCGACGCTGACGTTCGCGGGAGACGATCCCGGGCGATGGGTGCGGGACGTGACGCCGGACCCGAACGCGATCACGGTGCGGGAGCATCACTCGTTCGTGCAGCTACCGCCCGCCGGGTACAAGCCGCGGGAGTACGACCCGCGGGCGGGGTATTTCGGGATTTCCTACATGGATTACGCGACGCCGATCAGCGAGCCGATCGTGAGGCGCTTCATCGCGCGGCACCGGCTGGAGAAAAAGGACCCGAGCGCGGCGGTGAGCGAGCCGGTGAAGCCGATCGTGTATTACCTGGACCGGGGCGCGCCGGAGCCGATCCGGTCGGCGCTGCTCGAAGGAGCGAACTGGTGGAATCAGGCGTTCAAAGCGGCGGGATACAAGAACGCGTTTCGCGTGGAATTGATGCCGGAAGGCGCGGACCCGATGGACTTGCGGTACAACGTGATCCAGTGGGTGCACCGGGCGACGCGGGGATGGTCGTACGGCGCGTCGGTGATCGATCCGCGGACGGGGGAGATCCTCAAGGGGCACGTGACGCTGGGTTCGCTGCGCGTGCGGCAGGATTATCTGATCGCGGAGGGATTGCTGGCGCCGTACGAGAAGGGGAAGTCGGTTTCGCCGAAGATGCGGGAGATGGCGCTGGCGCGGCTGCGGCAACTGGCGGCGCATGAAGTGGGGCACACGCTGGGATTGATGCACAACTATTCGGCGAGCACGGTGAACCGGTCGTCGGTGATGGATTATCCGCCGCCCTACGTGAAGCTGGGGGCGGACGGGACGCCGGATTTGTCCGATGCGTACGCAAGAGGGATCGGAGAATGGGACAAGACGGCGATCGCGTACGGATATCAGGATTTTCCGAAAGGGACGGATGAGCAAGCGGCGCTGAACAAGATTTTGAAGGATGCGTTCGGGCGCGGGCTGCGGTATCTGACGGACCAGGACGCGCGACCGGCGGGCTCGTCGAGCAGCCTGGCGCATTTATGGGATTACGGCCCGAACGCGGTGGACGAACTGAACCGGCTGATGCAGGTGCGGGCCGCGGCGCTGAAGCGGTTTGGAAAAAACAACATTCGCGAAGGGGCGCCGCTGGCGACGATGGAAGACACGCTCGTGCCCGTCTATATGCTGCACAGGTATCAGGTGGAGGCGGCGAGCAAGCTGGTCGGAGGAATGGACTACACCTTCGCGTTGCGCGGAGATGGGGAGGTTGCGACGAAAATCGTGGCTCCCGCGGAACAACGGCGGGCGCTGGCGGCGGTGCTGGCGACGCTGAAGCCGGAGGCGCTGGCGCTGCCGGAATCGCTGCTGCAGAGGATTCCGCCGAGGCCGCCCGGCTATCCGCGGGGACGCGAGGACTTCAAGATTCACACGAGCCCGGCGTTCGATGCGCTGGCACCCGCGGAAGCGGCCGCGCAGCAAACGCTTCAGTTTTTGTTCAATCCGGAGCGGGGGGCGCGGCTGGTGGAGTTTCATGCGCGGGACGCGGCGAACCCGAGCCTGGAAGAGATGATCGAAGCGGTACTCGGTGCGACGTGGAAAGCACCGCATGGAACGGGATACGACGCGGAAATTGCGCGCGTGGTGGATAACGTGGCGCTGTACGACCTGATGACGCTGGCGGGAAACGAGCAGGCGGCGGATCAGGTGCGGGCGATTGCCGGAATGGAGCTGGACGGGCTGAAGGGATGGCTGAAGTCGAAGCAGGCCGAGGAAAAGGACCCGGAGGAAAGGGCGCACCTGTCCTATGCGGCGGAACAAATCGAGCAATTTCAGAAGGATCCGAAGAAAATTGGACTGAGCGCGCCCGCGGAGCCGCCGGACGGTCCGCCGATTGGAAGCGAAGATGAAGACGAGTAGAGGTTAGGCGACGGTCCATGGCCTGTGCCACGAAGCCGCCGATTGGCAGCCTAGACGACTAGGATTGGCTGCCCCAGCGTACCTGGCAAAATTCTTTGCGGGGCGGCCTGACCGATGGCCCTCTTCGTTCGTCTATTCCGGCGAAGGGGGAAAGACCGATGTTTTCTCGAAGAGTTCTTTCAGTCCTGGGGATGGGGACGTGGCTGGCGGTGGCGCTGACGGCGGCGCCGGGATTCGCGGACCGGCATCACACGCGGAGCGTGTCCGCGAACGACGAAAAGCCGGTGACGGATTGTTCGGCTTTGCACATTACGTTTGACGACCGCGAAGCCGTGGTGCAGTCGGAAGAGCGGACGATCACGAAGGAAGAAGCGCCGAATCTGCGCGTAGTTGCGGAAAAGAACGGCGGGCTGCAGGTGCGCGG